>VOFJ01002430.1_pt1 | contig 15584 bp, 33 predicted proteins | sample 5384081 | NCBI WGS metagenome assembly VOFJ01 (sample SAMN12384729, study PRJNA508395) | human gut metagenome | isolation source: healthy gut I | host: Homo sapiens
AGCTACGTATTGCTAAATCCAGTTTTTGAGCACAGGAGGGATGCGCCATGCAGGACTGGCCGGATCGTGAGCACTATACGGCCGAGGATCTTGTCCAGATCATCCGCATCCTGCGGGACCCGGAAACGGCTGTCCGTGGGACAAGGTGCAGACCCACGCTTCCATCCGGAAAAACTTCCTGGAGGAGACCTGTGAGGCGCTGGAGGCCATTGACGCCGACGATGCCCGACATGCTCCGCGAGGAGCTGGGCGATGTGCTGCTGCAGGTGGCCTTCCATGTGGTGCTGGAGGAAGAGCGCGGGCGGCTCAACTTTGAGCAGGTCTGCCGGGAGGTGTGCGAGAAGCTGGTCTTCCGCCACCCGAACATCTTTTGCTTCCTCTGCGGCCCGGAATGCTGGTATAAACAGCTGGGACGCGCTCAAAAAAATAAGGAAAAGGGCCGCCGGACCCTGGCCGATGAGCTGGACACCGTCCCGGCCACCCTGCCTGCGCTGATGCGTGCCCAGAAGCTGCAGAAGCGGGCGGCAGGCCATGGCGTGGGCAGCCAGACGCCCCGGCAGGCAGAGAATGCCCTGCACGCGGCGGAGGCGGCCTGGGATGCCAGAACACCGGAAAACGCCCCGCAGGCGGCTGGTGAGCTGCTGTTTGCCGCCGTGGACGCCCTGCGGCAGGAGGGCATTGACGCCGAGGAGGCGCTGACCTTTGCCGCCAAACGCTTTGCGCGGGAAGCAAAGCACCAATCAAACGGGTAACAGGCAGAGAGACTGCCTGCTCGAATAACAAAAACGAAGAAGAGAAACATTTGTGGAGGTTTTCTATTATGACCAAGACTGATCTGATCGCACAGGTTGCGGCAAACACTGAGATGAGCAAGAAGAGCGCCGAGATGGCTGTCAACGCTGCTTTTGAGGCACTGGGCAAGGCAATGGCTGAGGGTGAGAAGATCTCCATCTCCGGCTTCGGCACCTTCGAAGTGCGTGAGCGCGCTGAGCGTCAGGGGCATCAACCCCGCACCCGCGAGGCCATCACCATCGCTGCTTCCAAGAGCATCGTGTTCAAGCCGGGCAAGGCTCTGAAGGACACCCTGTAAAAAACTGCTTTTTGCCGCCGGAACCTCCCACCGAGGCCCGGCGGTTTTTATTGTGGAAACCTCTCAGTCATCGCTTTCGCAATGCCAGCCGCTCCCCTTTCGGCACTTTCGTGCCACCTCCCCCGACCGGGGGGAGTCTTTCCTGAGCAGGGGAGCCCTTTGGCGGGCCGGGCAGGTCTGAGCAGGACGCATGGGTTTTCCCTGCTGTCAAAGGGCGGGCCCTGCTGTCTAGATTGAGTCTTTATGAGATTGGACAAATATCTGAAAGTTTCGCGGCTCATCAAGCGCCGCACGGTAGCAAACGAGGTGGCCGACGCGGGCCGCATCCTCATCAACGGCAAGATCGCCAAGGCCAGCCAGGCCGTCAAGGCCGGGGACATCATTGAGGTGACGTTCGGCAACCGGCCCCATCAAGGTCAAGGTGCTCTCCGATGTGGAGCCCCGCACCAAGGACGTGGCCCGCGAGATGTACGAGATCATCAGCGAATAACCCCGCCTGCCTCCTCATACTCTGTAAAAAGGGGAGGGGAGACGGATGACAAAGGCGGAAGCACAAAATAATAACGCCCTGCCCCATGACCTGATCCTGGAGGGGCGGGGGAAGCTGACCGTGACCGGCGTGCGGCGGATGCTGCGGTGTGACCCCGACAGCGCCGCCATGGAGACCACCAAGGGCATCCTCACGCTGGCCGGGGCCCAGCTCAGCGTCACCAGCCTCGATCTCGACAAAGGCGAGGTGAAGCTCACCGGGCGGGTGGATGTGCTGGAGTATACGGCTCAGCGGACGGCGGGCGGGTTTCTGCACCGCCTGTTCCACTGATGGGCCCGGCGCTTTCGCCCGGGGCGGTGGGGCAGGAGGCTGCCGCCTGCGCCGTGCTGGGGGCCTGCCTCGGGGCAGGCCGGGCAGTTTTTCCCGGTGCGGGGGCGGGGGGCGCTTCTGCCGGACGTGCTGCTGATGGGCGGCCTTTTGCTGGGCACCCAGAGCTACGCGGCCTCCCTCAGCGCCGGGGGGCGTGCCACGCTGGTACATGCTGGCGGCAGCCATTGCAGGCATTGCGCTGGCAGAGCACCTGTTGGGGGGGTTCCGCTGCGGGCCGTGAGCCGGGTGCTGCGCAGGCCGCTGGATGGGCTGGCAAAATACGCCGCGGCCCATGCCCAGGCCCGTGCCGCCCGCAAAAAGGCGGCCAAAGAACGCCGGAACGAAAAAAAGACTTGCAAAAAAAACCGAAAAAGAACTTGCCAAGTGAGCGGCGCGTGTTGTATAATTCAAACGTATCAAAGTAAGAGTACAGGCGCAAAAAGCCTGCTGTATGTACGGGGGGCTTACACTATGACGAATCCGGGCCGCAAGCGGCGGAAACGCAAAACCGTGCTGGGAGTGTTTTTCCGGCTGTTTTTTTTGTACTGCTGCTGCTCAGTATGCTGGCAGCGTACATCTCCAATCAGGTGGCCATCAGCTCCAAACGCGCAGAGCTGCAGACCCTGAACAGGAGCAGATCGAACAGCAGCAGACCAAAAACGAGGAGCTGCAGCGCATTCTCAGCGGCGATGCAGACCAGATCACCGAGTGGGTCGCGCGGGATTCTTACAATTACGCTGCACCCAACGAGCGCATCTTTTGTGGATGTGACCGGCAGCTGAACCCCGGTTGCGGCAGCCGGATACTATGGAAAAGAAAGGAGTATTGAGTTTTGGCGATTGAGGTAGGGAACGTATTTGAGGGCCGTGTCACCGGTGTAAAACCGTTTGGCGCATTCGTTGCACTGCCGGAGGGCGGTACAGGCATGGTCCACATTTCTGAGGTGTCCAACGAGTTCGTGCAGGACATTGCAGCTGTTCTGCACGACGGCGACACCGTCAAAGTCCAGGTCATCAACGTGGCCCCGGACGGCAAGATCGCGCTTTCCATCAAGCGGTGCTGCCCTGCCTCCCGTGCTCCCGCGCCGCGCCGCGGGAGGCGCGGGCCACGGCCCAATGGCCCCGGGAGGGCGGTCATGGCGGCAATCGCGGCGGCCCCCGGTTTGGCGGCGGTCAGGGCGGTGGACGCCCCCCGTGAGGGGGGCCGTCCGGCCCGGAGGCAGTGCTCCCCGTGTGTGGCAGCCGAAGGCACACGCCCGCAGCGACAACCTGAGCTTTGAGGACATGATGAGCCGCTTCAAGAGCCAGAGCGAAGAGAAGATGGCCGATCTCGACCACGAGACCAACAACCGCCGCGGCGGTGGCTATGCGCCCCGCGGCCGTGGCGGACGCCGCTGAAAGTACCACCAACGGGCCTGCCCCCAGCGGGCGGGCCTGTTTTGCCCATGCACGGCGGCAGCCGGAACATTTGATCGAGCGGCCCCTGTACAGAACCAGGAAAGGAAACCAGAATGCCTGCAAAATTTGAACTCATCGCCCCCTGCTTTTTCGGGTGCGAGTCCACGGCCAACTTTGAGCTGCGCCGCATCGGCGCCGAGGACATCCGGGTCAGCGACGGCCGTCTGACCTTCAGGGGCGGCGCGGATATGATAGCCGCCGCCAACCTCAACCTCCGCACCGTGGAGCGCGTGATGCTGCTCCTGAACACCTACACAGCCACCACCTTCGACGAGCTGTTCGATGGCGTCTACTCCATCCACTGGGAGGAGCTGCTCCCCGCCGATGCCGCATTCCCGGTGTCGGGCTCGTCCCTCAACAGCCAGCTCTCCAGCGTGCCTGCCTGCCAGAGCATCATCAAAAAGGCTGTGGTCAAGCGGCTGATGCAGTTCCATCACACCTCCGTGCTGCCCGAGACGGGCGCGGAGTATAAGATCCGTTTCATGCTCCGCAAGAATGTCTGCGAGATCATGCTGGACACCACCGGGCGACGGCCTGCACAAGCGCGGCTACCGCCGCAACTCCATGGAGGCCCCCATCCGTGAGACGTTGGCCGCTACCATCGCCGACCTGGGCCGCGTCCGCCGCGACAGCCTCGTGGAAGACCCCTTCTGCGGCAGCGGCACCCTCCTCATCGAGGCCGCTCAGAAGGCCATGAACATCGCCCCCGGCCTCAAGCGCCGCTTTGCTGCCGAACGCTACAGCTTCGTGCCGGCCGCTATGTGGGCCGAGCAGCGCCAGAAGGCTTTGGCTGAATCCAAGCTGGATGTGGGCTTCGAGGCCTTTGGATACGACATCGACCCCGCCGCCGTGGCTCTGGCCAACGCCAACGCCAAGCTGGCCGGCGTGGAGAAGCGCTGCCACTTCGAGGTGGCCGATGTGGCCGACTTCGCGGCAAAGAGCGAGGCGATCGTCCTGACCAACCCCGCCGTACGGTGAGCGCATGAGCACCATCGAGGGTGCCGCCAAGCTGGCACCGACCCTCGGCCAGCAGATGGAGGCACACCCCTGCGCCGGTGTCTATGCCATCACTGCCGATATGGATTTTGAAACCCACTACGGCAAGCGGGCCAACAAGCGCCGCAAGATGTACAACGGCATGATCCTCTGCCAGCTGTATATGTACTACAACGCCCCCAAGTTTGAGAACCGGCCCGCCAAAGCCCATGCCCAAGAGCGGCTTTGACGGCAAGCGCGTCACGGCTCCCAAGTTTTTCGAGAAAAAATGATACTTTTTTAAAAACGCACCGGATGCACAACGTCCGGTGCGTTTTTTGATGAAAGATTTCACAAAGCATCCATTGAATGAAAGGTCGAAAAAGAGGATTATACCATTACTCTACTGGACAAAGCACCTGTCGAAACGGAGGGCAAGCAAAAGACATGAGCCAGATGAACGGGCGGATGCGGCCTTATCTCCCGGAACTGACCATCCGGGATTATAATACCTATCAGTGGTACCGTGCGGGGCGTGCGCCGCCAGCTGTATACCACTTATGGGTTTTTTCGTGCTGCTGCCTGCGGTACAATGGCGTGTTTGGTTTGCCATTTTGGCCGACAGCCTGGCGGGCCGCCCGGCTACCTGCAAAAATGCGGGTGCCCGGCACGCTGGTCTGGAAAGAGATGATGTGCCAGACCCAGGGCATCCGGCTGGCGGCTCAGGTAGAGGTGCTGCTGGGCTGGCACCGTTTGCAGGACGCCCAGTGGGGGAGACCTGCCGGCTCTATAAAAAAGCGCGCCGCGTCAGGAACTGGCTCTTCCTCCGCCGGGCCTATGAGAAAGCCGCCGCCGAAAACCCGGCTCTGGAGCGCATTTTTGCGCAGGAACGGGACCAGGCCAACGTGCAGATGACCCTGAACGCCAAGAACTATACCCTGGCCTCAGAGCCCAAGAGCAACCTGTATGGGCCCTTTATTCCGTACTGGCCACGGATGATCCCAGCCAGCGCAAGAGCATGCGCTACATCGGCTGCTGCATTGGCCGCGCATTTTTTACCTGATGCTGGACAAAGCCGAGAGCTTTTTTTTTGGACAACGGGACAAGCTGCGCAAGCGGTATAACGTGTTCCTGGCCAATGGGATCACCAATCCGGAAGCCGCCGTGGAAAGTGCCCAGCGGCAGGCACTGGCTGCCGCCAACGATCTGATCCGGGCGTATAACCTGCTGGATATCAAGCTCAACCGCACCCTGCTGGACAACATCATGATCTTGGGCCTCCGCCATGCGGTGGATCCGTTCCCGTTGAAAACCAGCCTGTGAGCTGGGAACTGCCGTGAAAGGCCGCAAAAGAGCTGGGCCATGGCCTACTGCGGCATGGCAGCGGCCCTGAGCGTCGCGTTCATGCTGCTGGGGGCGGTCATCCCGATCTTGATGTATATCGCGCCCGCCATTGCCAGCTTTCTGGTGGCGACGGTCTGCGTGGAGTGCGGGAAGACCATGGCTTGGACTGCCTATGGCGCGGTGAGCCTGTTGAGTCTGCTCTTCGTGCCGGACAAGGAGGTGGCGCTGACATTCGTTTTTTTGCTGGGGTATTACCCGCTGGTCAAAGCCGAATTCGAGCACATCCGGCCTGCTCTGCTGCGGGGGTGTGCAAAGCTGCTGCTCTGCAACGGCGGCATCCTGCTCATGTACGGGCTGGTATTTCTGCTGGTGCCGGCAGGCAGCATTTCGCAGGAGCTGCGCACCACCGCGCTGGCTGTCTCGCTGACTGGGCAACGCTGGTCATGGGCAATGTTGCCTTTGTGCTGTACGACCGGGCATTGCATAACATGCTCATGATGTACCGGCTGGTCTGGCGGCCGAAACTTCATAAAACTTTGGGCTGGCGCTGAGCCAGAGCTGGCCTTTGTGCTATAATGGGGCATCAGAAAGGGGAGAGCACAGCACACAGGTAACGCAAAGCGCCGGGCCACGCGGGTGACAGCCGCGAGGGTGACGAGGAGAGGAATCATCGAAAGATTCGGCGGATGTTTCTCCGGCTGAGGGCTAGACCAGCCGCATAGAAGGGCAAAAAACGGCAGCAATACCGCAACAGATCCCTTCAAAGAAAGCCATACAAGAACATAAACTGTACTAGGGAAGCTGACTGGATATCACTGCGCTTTTTGCGCGGGAACGGTCGGTATGGAGGTGTTTTGTATGTGCGGCATTGTTGGTTATGTCGGTAAGCGCAGTGCGCAGGACGTGCTGCTGGATGGTCTGGAAAAGCTGGAGTATCGCGGGTACGACTCCGCCGGTGTGGCGCTTGCGCTGGACGGCGGCATCCGCGTGGTAAAAAGCAAAGGACGGCTGCACCGCCCTGCGGGAGAAAGCTGGCGCAGCAGGGCTGGCACAAAGCTTCTGCGGCATCGGCCACACCCGCTGGGCTACCCATGGCGAGCCCAGCGATGTGAACAGCCACCCGCATTCGACCCGCGCGTGAGCATTGTGCACAATGGCATCATTGAAAATTACGGCCTGCTCAAGGAGCGCTTGGCCGCAAAAGGCTATACCTTCCAGAGTGAGACGGACACCGAAGTGCTGGTAAAGTTGATTGACAGCTGCTATACCATGGTGATCCGCTGCGGCCCTGCACGCAGGCGCTTGCCAAGGTGCGCGGCAGCTATGCGCTGGCCGTGCTGTTCCAAGGATTTCCCCGATACCGTCTTTGCAGTCAAGCGGGAGAGTCCGCTGATCGTCGGCTGGGGCGAGGGTGAAAACTTTGTGGCGTCGGATATTCCGGCTCTGCTGAAGTACACTCGGGAATACAGCGTCCTCGAAGAAGGCGACCTGGCTGTCGTGACCACACAGGGCATCCGCTTTTACAACGCCTTTGGGGAGCCCGTGGAACGCCAGCAGCCTGACGGCCGACTGGGACCAGGAAGCTGCTGAAAAGGGCGGCTACGCCCACTTCATGCTCAAGGAGATCTATGAGCAGCCCGCCGCCATCACGGCCACAGTGAGCCCCCGCGTGGAGGATGGAATGCCCGAGCTGCGCATCCCGGCGCTGACCGATGAGAGGCTCCGCAGTATTGGCCGGTGCATCTGGTGGGCTGCGGCACGGCCATGCACGCCGGTATGGTGGGCAAAGTTGCCATCGAAGCGCTGGCCCGTGTGCCCGCCGAGGTGGACATTGCCAGCGAGTTCCGTTACCGGGACCCCATTCTGGAAAAGAACGATCTGGTCATCATCATCAGCCAGTCCGGCGAGACCAGCGACACGTTGGCAGCACTCAAGCTGGCCAAGAGCAGGGGCGTGCCGGTGCTGGCTGTCGTGAATGTGGTGGGCAGCTCCATCGCCCGCGCAGCGGACTATGTGCTCTACACCTATGCCGGCCCGGAAATTGCCGTAGCAACCACCAAGGCGTACACGGTGCAGATGTGCGTGCTTTATCTGTTTGCCTTGCGGCTGGCCTATGCGCGGGGCAAGCTGGAGGAAGCTGAGATCCGCCCGCGCCTGACCGCCGAGCTGCTCCGCGCCAGCGAGGTCATCAAGCCCCGTCTGGGATGACTGTGAGCAGATAAAGTACCTCGCCAGCCGCTTCGTCAACACCCAGAGCTGCTTCTTCATCGGGCGCGGCTTCGACTACGCGCTCTCGCTGGAAGGCAGCCTCAAGCTCAAGGAGATCAGCTACGTGCACAGCGAGGCCTACGCTGCCGGTGAGCTGAAGCACGGTACCATCAGCCTCATCACCGACGGTGTGCCGGTCATCGCGCTGGCCACCCAGAAGCAGGTGTACGAAAAGACCATCTCCAACGCCAAGGAGACCAAGAGCCGCGGTGCCACGGGTCATCCTCTTCACCACGAAAGACGTTGTCGTCCCTGAGGGCGTGGCGGACTATATCGTACGTCTGGACGACTATGAAGAGTTGCTGATGCCCCTGCAGCTCATCGTGCCGCTGCAGCTCTTTGCCTACTATATGGCGCTGCAGCGGGGCTGCGACATTGACAAGCCCCGGAACCTCGCAAAGAGCGTGACGGTGGAGTAAACTTCCATCAAAACAAGCACCCCGTTTCCTGGGCCTCGGAGCCGCTGGAAACGGGGTGCTTTTGTGTATCACAGGTGATCAGAACAGGCAAAGCAAAAAGCTCCTGCACAGCCTCAGAGCCACGCAGGAGCCATTTTACGAATCAGAACAGGGGAGAGATGCTTACCAGAACCAGTAGCGCTTCTTGACGACGATATAGGCCACAACAATGCCGACCATCACAAAGCCGCCCGCAATGAAGAATGTCCAGTCCATCTCAGCAAAGCGGAGGTTCTCCGTGGTGAGCAGATACTCGCCCGCCGTGTCCGCGTTCAGGGTGTTATCCTTGAACGCGTTCAGGAACTGCCACTTGGAGGCGACGGTGTTATAGAGGTAGATGCGGCTGTAGGCAGCATAATCACCGGTAAAGGTGATCTCCACCGTGCCGGGCAGTGCCTCGCTGTTGTTCAGGACGAAGTTGACGCCGTGCTCCGAGGGGGTAAAGGTGAGGGCCGTGTCCACCGGGGCAGAGGTGTTTTTGATGCTGCTGCCCACAAAGCGGAGGCTGTAGCCGTCGCCGTTGACCACCAGCGTCTTGTTGTTGGTGCGCAGGGCGTTCAGGGCATCTCGAAGAGACCACAGGGGCTTCCTGCTGGGGAGAGGGCCACCGTATCGGAAGCCGCGTTCTCAATGGCGGCGACGATGGGATCCGTGGAGTCTCGTCGGCCGGGGTGCCGTCACCGGTGCTGCCGCCGTCGCTGGAAGCTGGAGGCCGTGCGGTTGACGATGACCGTCACCGACGAAGGAGACCGTGCCGTTGGAGACGACCACGGAGGTCGCACCGGTGGAAACGCCGGTAATAACACCGCTGGCGCTGACGGTGGCGATCTTGGTGTCGTTGGATTTGAAGGTCAGGGACTGGGAGGCCGTGGAGGGGGCTACGCTGCCCGTGATGGTGCTTGCTGGAACCCGGCTTGAGCACCACATAGTTGGTGTTCAGGAGATGGACTGGGGGTCGCGCCGGTGCTGCCGCTGGCGACGCCCTTGACCGTCGCCGAGGCGCTCACGCTCGGCCGCTGGTGGCGGTAATGGTGGCGGTGCCGGGGGCAATGCCCGTGATCTTGCCGAAGCTATTCACGGTAGCCACGCTGGGGTCGGAAGAAGCAGCGTCACACGATGTAATTTGCCGCGTAGTGGGCAGGACCGCCAGCGAGACGTTGGTGGTGATCGCCCACCGCGATGGTGCCGGAGGCCAGCGTGATGTCCATCTCGGTGGCGATCATCGTGCGTCGGGCTCGGTGGTGATGGTGTAGGTGCAGCTCACGCCGCCGCAAGTGGCCGTGATCTGGGCCGTGCCAAGGCCAACGGCCTGGGCCACGCCGTCCGACGTGACCGAGACGATGTTCGGGTTATCAGAAACGTAGCTGACATTGGCACGCTTGGCGGCCTTTTCCGGCGGGATGTCCGGCGAAAGCTGCTGGGCGGTGCCCACCGTCATGGTGGCGGCATAGTCACCGGGGGCAATGCTCTCCACGGCCACCGTGGCCCAGGGATGGTAATGGCCGCTGCAGCACTCATGGGGACTTGGCAGCCGTGGCGGGCAGGGCCGCGCCAGCGGCCAGCAGGCCCAGCAGCAAGCGGCACTTGCGGCCAGCTGTTTGGGGAAAAGATCTCATTCTGGTTTTGTACCTCTTTGGGCGTTCAGTTTGATGGGGAGGGGCTTAGCGGAACAGAACGCCCAGAGCCTTCCATCGCGTATTCGAAATAGGTCAGCTTGTCGTACTCCACGCGGGCGGTGACGCTCATACCGTTGGACAGATCGACCTTGTCGCCGCTGTTGCTGATGACGTAGGTGCTGTCCGGGGTAATGGTCATTTTGTAGTAGGAGCCGGAGGAGCTGGCGGTCACATCGCTGTCAATGGAGGTCACGGTGCCCGGTCAGGGTGCCGTAGGAATACTCCGACAGGCCGGTGATGGCGATCTTGCAGGGGTCGCCCCATGGAGCAGCGGGCCTGTCGCTGAGGGTGAGCGTAAGCCACCACTTCGAGGTCGCTGTTCTCGCTGGCGACGGTAGCCAGGGCCGAACCGGCGCTGAGCACCATGCCCCCTTGTAGGGCGTGTCCATGTGGATGACGCCGGAGGTGGGGGCATAGATGTAGTAGTCGTTGGCGCCGGTGCTCAGGGCGTCCATCTGGCTCTGCAGATTGTCGATGTTGCTCTGCACGCTGGTCAGGTTCGCGGTCACCGACTGCAAAGTGGAGTAGTACAGCGACTCGATCTCGCTCTGGTTCTGCTCCATCAGGGCCTTGATCTGCTCGTCGGAGTAGCCCGCGGCCTGATAGGGCGAAGCGTCAAAGGCCTTCTGCTGTACTTGGCTCTTGTAGTTCTCGTACTGGTAGTAGTAGGGCTGATCGTCGATATCCGTCTCGCTGAAGTAGTTCTTGTCGTCCTGAATGGACTTGAGCAGCTTCTCGTACTGGGACTTCTGCTTTTCGTAGATCTCCAGCTGGCTCTTGTAGCCGTCGGTCTGCATGTCGATGTCCGTGCTCTTGATGTGGGCAATGAGGTCGCCCTCGTTGACGTAGGCTGCCCTCAGAGACGTTCAGCTCGGTGATGGTGCCGGAGTAGCTGGACATGATGTAGGTTTTATTGGCTTGCCTGCACCGTGCCGGTGGACTGGCTCACGTAGGTGCGGTAATTCTTGGTGCTCCAGATGGTCAGGAACACCAGCAGGAATGCCACGAGGAGGATCATCGCATAGCCGAAAGGCGGCAGCTTTTTCTCCATCATGATGCGACGGTCCTGCAGCTCGGAAAGATTCTGAATGGTCGTCGTAATTATTTGGTCTCCATAAAAACGTCAACAACCGCGTCATCGTCGTCCTGGTTGACAAAGATGGTGTAGACAGTGCCGGTCAGCTCGAGCTCGTGCTCAAAAGCCATGATGTTCAGCTTCTGGGAGGCGAGACCGCTCTGGCTCATGGGGCCGACGTAGTGGGCGTACAGGCAGTTGCGCACGCGGAGCACAGCGTCCATGGAGTAGCCGGCCTCCATGCGGGGATGAGCTGGGTGGCCTGCTGCATCATATAAACTTCGGGCTGGGGATTGGGGCCGGTGGGGATCTTGACGCACTGGATCATGGGGCCAACGGGCTGGGCGTTGTTGCTCTTGATAAAGTTCTGCATCTGGGTCAGAACGATCTGGAGGTTGGCAAACTCTTCCGCCTCGATCTTGCGGGCCAGCACATTGGTCAGCTTGAGGGGTCTTGTTTTGTGCAATTTGAATCTCTCTCATGATATTGTCCACCTGTTCTGTTAGATTTTTGCCCTCCGGCAGGGGGGGGTGTTAATAGGCAATCGTAATAAGAAAACCTCTCAGTCGCCTGCGGCGACAGCTCCCCCTGACAGGGGGAGCCTTTGGCATAAGGGAAAGTCTTTTCGATCATATCGCCTACGGCTCCGTAATGGCATCAGCCAGTTCATCCATGCGTGCAAGAACCGTGTGATGTATGGTCATGCATACACCCTCGAAATGAACTCGGATATCCCGATTCGAGAAGCGTAATACCTGCACGCCATAAGCTTCCAGAAATTGCAGTGCGTTCTGCATCGCGGCATTTGCCCTGCTCAGTATAATGCTGTGAGCCGTCAAGTTCAATGACCAATTTTGCTTTGGCACAGTAAAAATCTGCTATAAAATGGTCAATTACACGCTGCCGGTATACTTTAACCGGATATTGCCGCAAAAAAATTGATACCAAAGTTTGCGCTCTTGTGGAGTCATCTCACGGCGCAGCGCTTGTGCACGCTCCGTCAGATGTCGGTCATAGGGCAAATTACCAATATCCATAAAAAACCCTCCCGGAGAAGAGCATATACCATTTAGCAGGAAAACGTTGCGGAATGCCAAAGCCTCCCTGACAGGGGAGGTGGCATCGCAAATGCGATGCCGGAGAGGTTTTCCCTTTACGATCACCTATTACTTGTTGCAGTAATAAGTGATGTTCTCTATCTGTCCACATTCTGCTCGCAGAATGTACACAAATAGAAAGTGTGCCAGAAGGCTCACGCCTCCTGGCACACCATAGCGAGGACATTATCATCTACCTCGCCCCTAACGAGTAGGGCGGTGCAAATGCAATACACTTCCTATTTAGTTTATGAGACTAATTAGAAGCTGCCGTTGCCGAAGACATCATAACGGCCCTCAGCGACGTTGCTCTTGGTGGTGCTGGTGCCCAGAGTGTAGACAGCAGCCAGAGCGCCGACGCCCTGCAGGAACTTGTTGAAGCCATTGGTCTCCTTATCGCCGTTGGGATCCAGAGCATTCCACAGGCTCTTATCCTTGCCGAAGATGGTGTTGCGCTTAGCATCATCACCCTCGCCGGTCTTCACGAGATAGCTGCCGCCGAAGACGTTGCCCAGAGTGCCAGCCAGAACCTTGGAGACATAAGAGTTGCCGATGATGGTGATCAGGTTGGTGTTGAAAGTCTTGACGTTAGCAGCACCCCAGACAGGGAGCGGTAACAGAGCCGATAGCCTCCAGCAGGCCGCCACCGACAACATAGGTCATTTCGTTCTCTGCGATAGCAGAAATAGTTTGCAGGCATCATCATAATGAATTACTCCCTTCAAATGATTGAATCAAATTTACACGGCCTTTTTCCGGATGCGCATCCTTTCAAAAGCCAATTTATGTAACTGAGTGCGCACTCAGTTGCAACTTAATAAGTCATGGCGTCCTCGCCATCGTCGTCTTCTTCCACAACGGCGGCAGGAGCCGGGGCGGGTGCTTCTTTCTTGCGGCGGAAGATCCCCTGCTGCAGGTTCCAGAGCTCGTAATACTTGCCCTGCTTTGCCAGCAGCTCGTCGTGGGTGCCGCGCTCCACGATCTCGCCATGATCCATGACCAGGATCAGGTCACAATCACGGACGGTGGAAAGGCGGTGGGCCACGATCAACATGGAACGATCAGCCAGCTGATTGTAGATCATATCGAAGATGGTGTTTTCAGTACCAAAATCGAGGCTGCTGGTCGCTTCATCAAAGATATAGAGGTTGGAGTCTTTCAGGAACGCGCGAGCCATCGCAATGCGCGCTGCTTCTCACCACCGGAGAGGCCGTTGCCGGCTTCTTCCAGATAAGTGTTGTACTGCAGCGGCAGCTTGCGGATAAACTCGTGGGCGTCTGCCTTTTGGCAGCAGCCTTGACCTCGTCGATGGTCGCGTCCGGCTTGGAGATCCGGATGTTATCATAGAGGGTCTTGCTGAAAAGCTCCACGTTCTGGGGCACGTAGGCGATCGCGCGACGGACGGACTGATTGCTGTACTCGTCCAGATTGACGCCATTGACGTCGATCTCACCGCTTTCCGGCTCATAATACTTGAGCAGGAGTTTGGTGATCGTGGATTTGCCGCTGCCGCTCTGGCCAACCAGCGCCACTTTCTTTCCTTTCGGGATCGTAAAGGACACATGATTCAGGGCAGGGGAACGGCTGCCATACCGGAACGTGACATCTTTGAACTCGATGTCACCATCTATCTGCTCCATCTCGGTGTATTCCCGATCGTCTTTCTGCTCGGATTCATAGTCCATTATGATCTCCGTCAGACGCTTCATGGAAATCTGTGCTTCCTGAATCGACATCTGCATGCTGATCAGGTCGCTCACCGGAGAGGTGAAGTAGCTGGAAAGGGTGCTGAACGCCATATAGCTGCCCAGCGTCATGTTGCCATTCAACACCTGCATGATACCCACGTAAGAGGTGACCATGCCGAGAATGGTGGAGATCAAAGCAGAGAACAGAGACTGTCCGGTGCTGATCTTACTGGAACGAATGCTGATCTTCATACTCTTGATGTATTCACGCTCAAGAGTTTCCAGCTCGCGGTCCTCATTGGCATTGCATTTGACGGTCTCGATACCGCGGAGGCTCTCGATCATCTGGCTGTTCAGGACGGCCGACTGCTGCATCGTCTCTTCATTGATCCGCTTGTAGGGCTGCTTATAAATAATGACAAGCAGCAAACTCAGCAGAAGGGTGAAGACCGAGATGGAGAAGAGGGTGGCATTCATCCGGAAGAGGATGACGCCGGTGATGCGCTACCGCCATCACGATATCCATGACCACACTCAGCGCAATGCTGGTGAAGACGGACTTGATGGTGGACGCGTCCGAATAACGGGTGGTGATCTCACCGGTCTTGCGGGTGGCGAAGAACTTCATGGGCAGTTTGAAAACATGCCCGAAGTAGCCCAGCATCAGGGGAATATCGACCTTGATGGACAGGTGGATCAGGATCCATTGACGGACAGTACCGATCAATGTACTCGTGATGCTCACGATGCTGAACACCAGGATCATCGAAACAAGTAAGCTCTTTAATCCATACGGCAGGATCTCATCCATCAATATTTTATTAAACATCGAGGACGCGATGCCCAGCACCGTGAGGATGACCGAGCTGACGATGGCATAGATAAAAAGTTTTTTCTGGGGCAGCAGCAGGTTGATGTACCGCTTGAACATGCTGCCCTGTTTTTCCTTGCCGCCCTTGAACTCCGAGGTGGGGTTCATCAGGAGCAAAAACGCCCGTAAAGTTTTTGTAGAACTCATCCAGCGAGATCTTTTTTTTCAGCTCGTTGGCAGGGTCGCCGATGACGACGTAATCCTTGCACTTGTACTTTTTGCTCTCGTCGGCTTTCCGCTCTTCTTCTTTGCGGACATGCTTGCGGCGGGCATCATCGTCCTTGATGGTCGTCTTTTTAAAAAGATGACCACAAAGTGGGCCAGGCCCTGGTCGGTGATGACCTGCGCAATGGCAGGAAGAGTAAAATCGTTTAAGAAGTTTTCGCGGTCTACGCGTACCGCCGCTGTGTCAAACCCCAGCTCGTTGGCGGCTTTCTGCAGACCCGTGAGGTTTGTGCCTTTCAGGTCAGTGCCCATCATGTCGCGCAAGCGGGTGATGGTGATCTCTTTGTAGTGGAGGCACACCATGGCGAGACTGGCAGCTGCACAGTCCGTCGTGTCGTGCTGCCGGACGTAGGTATAACGCATAGATGCTTCCTATTCTTTGGAATCTATTTCAAAACAACAGTCCTATTCTACCATGATATTCCTGCTTTCGCAAGTAGGAGTTTTTTTGAGCTGCTTTCCTTTCAGCAGAGGAGCAATACGTAACTGAACGAAGTACCA
>VOFJ01001964.1_pt1 | contig 15576 bp, 28 predicted proteins | sample 5384081 | NCBI WGS metagenome assembly VOFJ01 (sample SAMN12384729, study PRJNA508395) | human gut metagenome | isolation source: healthy gut I | host: Homo sapiens
GAAGTTACGTATTGCTATCGAAGTTTTATAAAAAAGGAGATGCTTGAAAACACGATTGTCGTCTTCGTATCTGACCATGGCGACCTGCAGGGTGCTCATCGGCGGAAATGAAGATGGCTCCTTATCAGGAGGCACAACTCGTGCCCTTCGTTTTACCGGATGCGGTATTCAGCAAGGGAAACTGGATCGGACGAACGTGGTCAATTCGGGTATCGACCTGCTTCCTACATTGTGCGATCTGGCCGGCATAAAAATTCCGGCAGGCATGCCGGGACATTCGCTCGAACCCGTTTTGACAGGGGAAAAGCATGGATTTGAACCGCAAACATATTTTCTGTGAAGGCCCCAACTGGTTTCAGGTGATTCAGGACGGGCGTTATAAGTACACTATCTTTGAAGCTAAGGACCATCCGGATATGCTGATCGATCTGGAAACTGATCCGGGAGATGCAGAATCTCTCTCGAACAACCCCGACTATCGAGCGTTACGCGACGAATTGCACGCGGTATGTTGATGAAACAGCTTTGAAAGGCGAGGCATTGTTCTGCGTGACAATGTGAGGCGACCAACGATTTAATCTGAAAAACAATGTTCATGTTTTTGAAATTACTTTTGAGTAGTCTGTTCTGCATGATGTGCTGCGTGCTTCCGATGAAAGCACAATTCCGGCTCGACCCGATTCCGGCGGAACAAGATACTTATACGTCCGAAAGTGCACCGACAACAACCCACGGTGGGGCGTTGCAGCTGATAACCCAATCCGTGCCCGGCGCCCGACAGGACATTTACGTAAAATTCTATTTCGCAGGAATCACTGCTTCCGCAACGAAAGTCGTGAGTGCAAAACTAAGGCTTTATGCTCTTAGCAATACTTCTGACGAACTCTATGCCCATTATGTTCCCAACGGCTGGGGGGCGAAGGCAAATTGAGTTGGTCCGATCGGGAAAAAGCACCGGATCTCGCCGGAGCCGACAGCCATTGTTAAAGGAACTAAAAAGGGGGACTGGATCGAATTTGAACTGGCTCCATACATTACCCGCAACAGTTATTGGAATGTGGTCGTACGCACATCCGGAGCAAATCCCGTAGCCTTTGCATCAAAGAGAGCGGTCCGGAAACGGCTCCGCAACTTGTGGTGACCCTGAATAAAAAGCAACCGGTCATCGTCGTCAATGACGATAATTTACCTATGAAGGACCGAAAGCTCAGCTTCCGCCGCTGCCGGAAGCTCCCTTTTCGCTGGAAGGACGTCCGACTGATCCGATTCGCCAGGGATTTATTATAACTATACGAATCTGGCCCGAAAACGGGTGGGTAAGGTTCGCCGACCACGATCAGCTCGACGGCGTATGGTTGAGTTATAGTTGGAAAGATTTGGAACCTCAGCGGGGAAAGGTGAGCAAGCAATTTTTTTGAATAAAATGAAAGCCGACGCCGATAAATATTCGGGCATCGGCGGAAGCCCGGATATCGGACGCAAAGCATTGTTGAGCGTTATGATGCAAGGATTGGTGACACAGGATACTCCTGAATGGATCTACGCAGTAACGGTGGCCCATGTGATCGGATATCGGTGGTGTTGTCCCAGGACGGACGTCCTGTTTCAGCTATTACGCTCCGGTAAACTGGTGGAAAAAACAGGCCAATGCCGATTATCTCAACGAGGTGGAAATCATGGTCAAAGCTTTGGCTGAAAAAATTCGACCGTGATCCCAACATTGCAGGTGTCAGGTGACAATCGGCCATCTTGGGCATATTACGGTGAGCATGAATAAATACTTTGCCCAGAAGTTCCTGGAAAAAGGCTGGACACCTGAGGCTTGGCTCAATTTTTCGGAACGTTTGATGGACATATATCTCAAATACTTCAAACACAAGCAATTGTTCATTGTAGCCGAGGATGCCATTTACGTGACAGCAAGCCTGGGCCTGGGCATAAAGCGCATTACGGGGATCTGCGCGACCAGATTGTCGCTAAAGCGCAGGAACAGGGGAATCGGTGTATTGTTTTCTGCGCTTCGCCCCGATACGGAAAGTTACGTAAAGGAGGGTATATCGACATGATGAAGAGTTTCGACAATCTGGTAAGCCGGGGCATCGCTTCGGTCGGAGTTTATGATGACTGGCCGTTATACGATCTTATCGGTTGACCCAAAGACCCATGATGCTGATTACTTCATCGGTTCGTTACGGAATGGAATCGGACCGGTGGAAGGATATTACAGGCGGACTTGTGTTACATTCATGGTAACTTTCAGCAAGGAGGTATGGGGATCGTATCGAGGAAAGACGATGAATTCGGATTACTATCGAGATGATATCCGGAAAGCTGTCATCGAGGCCCGGAAAACTGCTTGGAAAATAGTCTGCCAATCTGTTGGCAAGGCTATTGCGACTCGGCGCCTATTGGCGATACCGAAATATTGATCGAGGAGAATTTCGATGGAATTGGGTGTGCCTGTAAAGAACTTTTATTTTGCAGGCACACTGCTGAATCCAGGGCAATGTGTAAAATGAAGGAATCGGATAACAATGGCGGTTCCGGCGACTTCCGGTGTTTGTGGAAAGTTCGAAGCGGAATAGGTTTGCCGTCGGCATGCTGCTAAGCGGCCTCTGGCGGTTGATTTCGGCAAAGGTGATGCGTCCGGCACGATAGATCGTATCGGCCAGCCAGATATATCGGTGGAAGAGATTGGATGCCATCGGAATCAATTTGCGGTAAAGATACAAAAAAAAACTCAGCCGTCGTTGGGCAGAGCCTTTGCAAGGATGCAATTCTATATCCGGATTTTTCAGCCCTGAAATACCTCCCGGAAAACGAGGAGGTGACGATTAGTACACCTTTAGTACACCCCGTGGAAAAAGAAAGCCTCGTAATCAGTCGATTACGAGGCTTGACCAGTGCCCAGGACAGGAATCGAACCCAAAGAGATAAAAATGGAACTAAGAAAAGAGTTTGTGCTCCATCAAACGGAATCAGTCACTCATGCTTTTTGCACAAATAAACTGATTCTAGTAATCTGTAGGCTGGATTCGAACACTCCTAGGGAAGCTATCTCAATCATTTCACACAACGACATTTATCCCTAATTATCAAATAGTTGATAATAAAATTTCATCCTAAGTTATTCTCACAAAATAGAATCAAATAAAAGAAAATAAAGTTGATATATAAAAAAGACAGCATAAGAACCATCACACTTTACTCCGGAAGGGTTTTGACAAAACTTCGGATAGAAATAAACAACAACACCTACGTTGCAAAGCATAGCAAAAAGATGGATCATTTATCCCTTTTCAAAATTATCCAATATGCCTGCCACCTTGCGGGTGTGCATTACAAAAGTAACGAAAGAGCAAAGATTTACCCCAATGGGGGCTGTTGCCGAATATTAAAAGCAGAACATCTCGGCCGAGGCAAGCGTCGAGCAATGCAACCGCTTGCAAGCGGGCTCAATGAACCACTCGAAGCGTGTCATATCCCGAGCGTACAAGTGTTGTAACAAAGAGCCAAGTCCTCCGCGCAGTAATCGACCAAATGGGTGCACCCAGAAGCTCTCTATCGAGTTCTTACGAATTTTACACAGCGATGCTTGCGTACTCCTTGCAGGTGAACATTTCGTACAGACCTCAGTAACTGCCGTGCTTATCCGTGATGATGGGCGAACCGTGCGTGCAATTGGCTTCAAACAGTATCCAAAGCCATTTGCTTTAATAAATTTCAATTATCATTGTCAGACCAAGAACTAAAGTCCTGCGTGTGCAGGGGCGGCAGGTAGCCCGAAAGGCCTTTGAGGCGGGGCGCCCCACATGCCGGGAACCAGGTAGACGACGAACGAGAAGGTGATGATCGCCAGCGCCAGCCGTCCTACGCCGAGGTAGGGCATGTCGCTGTCGTGGGCGAATTTGATTTTGCCTAACAGGTACAGTCCCAGCAACGAGAAGGTCACGATCCATACGGCCAGATAGATCTCCCGGTCGAGCAGCCCCCAGTGGTAGGTCTGGTCGGCGACCGAAAGGAACTTCATGCCCAGCGCGACTTCGATGAAGCCCAGCACGACCTTCACCGAATTGAGCCATCCGCCGCTCTTGGGCAGTTTCTTGAGCATCGAGGGGAAGAAGGCGAAAGACAGTGAACGGCAGCGCGAAGGCTACGGAGAAGGCCAGCATCGTCATGATGGGACTCCAGAACTCCCCGGCGGTGGATTTGATCAGCACCGAGCCGACGATGGGTCCGGTGCACGAGAACGACACCAGCACGAGCGTCAGGGCCATGAAGAAGATGCCTGCAAGGCCTTTGGAGTCGGCTTTCGAGTCGGTTTTGTTCACCATCCACGAGGGCATCGTGATCTCGAAAGCTCCGAAGAACGATGCGGCGAAGACCATGAATACCAGGAAGAAGAGGATGTTCGGGAGCCAGTGCGTCGCCAGCCAGTTGAAGATGTCGGCCGTCACGGTGTCGCCGCCCACGACGCGGGTGATCACGATGATGGCCGCGATCGGCAGCGTGTAGAGCGCCACGATGAAGAACCCGTACATACCGGCGCGGATGCGGCCCAGCGCGGGACTTCCGGAGCCTTTCATGAAGAACGAGACGGTCATCGGGACCATCGGGAACACGCAGGGGGTCAGCAGGGCCGCAAAGCCCCAGAGGATGGCTTCGATAATCAGCGCCCAAAGCGTACCTCCGCCCGCGGCATCCTTTTGCGCGGGGGCGATCTCCGCGGCAAGGCTTTCCTGAATGTCCTCTTCCGATACGACCGTCACCGTACCTTCGGGGAACGGTAATCGTCAGATTCAATTCATCCGGAAGAAGACAACTCGTTTCATTGCAAATCATCCACGCAAGATACGCCCCCGACGGAAGCCTTGTGAACTGTAAGTTTTATTTTTTTGTGCAAAACGGGCCATACCCTCGAACGCTCCGATCCGTCCGAAGCTATTCGTAAAGTAGTAAGGGGTCGTAAGCACCTCGACCCTGCCGATCAGCTCTACTCCCGGTCCGGGGTTACGACGATGGACGTGGCCATAGGCCCTCCTTCGCCGTACGGGCCCATATCGTACATGTGATACTCCCCGGGAATTTCAGCCTCGAATACAATCCGGTAAACGTTCTCTTCAAGATACTCGACCGAGCTTCGCCAGCCAACGCTCTGAGCCATTCCCATGGTGGAAACCAACGTCAGGAAAAGCGCCAGCGACAGTTTTTCGTATCCCTTTTCGCATAATCGACCGATTTCAAGAAAAACGGGTCTCAATCCGAAAATCGAGACCCGTTTTCGTTTTCAATTATTTGACCCGCTTCAGATAAAACAGCAGATAACCTCCTGCCGATGTTATCGTGGGACGCTCCGCATTGTAAGTATAACCATTGGTCAGCCAAGCGAGACAGAAAGACTGGGACTTGTAATCGATCAGGTAAAGTTCCAAAAAGATCATCTCCCGTACTTTGCTCCTCGACGAGGCGGATTCCGATATAGGCATTCTTGTCCTGACTGGTCGACGAAGCCGAAAAATCCCGGTTGCAATTATCCAAATCAAGCATTTCAATCTGATTCGAAAGAAAAACCACCGCTATCATGCGTACCAATTTCCATACTGCCGGCCTCTTTCATGTTGCAGCTCGCTCCGAAGAAATTTTTCAGCGTCGATTGCAATGAAGTCGATAACTTGCCGGTTTCGAATCAAAAAGTAAACCGGTCTGCCTGCGTAGCCTCGGGAAATCCCTCCAAATCGGAGGACGGCACGAAACTCGTCTTTATCATATAGTTCTTATCCGTCGGCTGCTGGTCGACATACCACGTTCCGTCGATCCGGGCATAATCCGGCCCGACAATCGTGATGGTACACTGCCCCGGATCTCCCTGTGCATAACGGGCCGCCGCGGGATCGACCTCCAACACGATTTTGTCTTTGCCCTCTTCCTTTTTAAGGTATTTGATCTCCACCGAAGCATCCTCATCATCGGGCGTGAACAAAAACTCCGGCTCACCGACGAATTCGAAATGTTCCCCCAAAAACAGCCGTGGACTTCTCCTTATTCACGACAACCGGAATATGCAGGTCCTCCGTCGGATAATACCAATCCCCATCCATTGTCCACAATTCGATGGTAGGGGGTAGCGGAGACTTTCAATTCCAAATTATCTTCCAGAAAAACTGTATACGATCTGCTCCTGGCTCGCCATCGTAATCGTCGTAACGGGGTTTTTCGCCCAGATTGAAATTTTGGGGAGCGACCAGCGCAATATCCAGGTTCTTGGATTTTCCGCTGTAATTCAACGAAGTGACCGTAATGGTCGTAACCGGGTTGGCACCTCCGATCACGAAATGATCCGACGAAAGTTCATATTCGCTTTCGGTCGCCGTCCCCGAGCATTTCAAGTCAACCACATATTCGCGGTTCGAAGAGGCATCGAGACCCGACACGACGAGTTTGATATCCGTCGAACCGTCGGGGGAGCGTCTGGGCCCGTTTTATCAAAGGATATTGTAGCGATAGTCGCTTCCGGCTCATCGTCGGAACAGGCCGCCATGAACAATGGCAGCGCCAACAGCATAAAAAAAGAACTTTTTCATAAGCATGTAATTTGGAATTAATAAAAAGGGTTATTCATTTGCGATGCTTTCATTGTATTCATTGCGCAGTTCTTCAAGATACTCCTTATCGGGAGCCGAGAGCAACGTCGGCGACGGAGAATGAAAGTCGTGACATACCCGTCGGTGATTTCCGGGGCACTCTTCGTATCCGCCGCCGCAAGAAGTCAGCGATACAGCCACTATACATAATAAAACCAGATACTTTTTCATAACCGATTCGTCTTTTATTCTACATTCTCATATCCCGGATTCTGGATCAGCCCGTTGACCAGCTCCGTATCCTTGACATAAAGCGGGAAAGTATACATGAACTTGTTCGTATAATACTTGGAAGCCTTTCTTCGCCACCAGAATTCCGGGCAGCCGTTGCGTTTAAGCTCGAACCAACGGTCGCCCTCCATGAACAGCCTCCTTGCGACGTTCGCAAAGAATGGCGTAGAGCAGGGGCGTGAGTTCATTTCCCCGCGCATCGACCCGTATCCGATCGTTGGCATCGACCGGAGGCAGGTTCGCAGCGGTGTATTCCGCCACGTTCTCGATACGATGGCTCCGCAACAGATTCAGATAACGCAGCGCTTCGTCTTCATCTCCCTCATGGTAATGGCTCTCCGCCAGTATCAGGCACATTTCAGCACTGCGCAGACAAGCGAAGATATTCTTGTTGAATACCCGTTTGCGCCCAATGGAGATATCATAGCGTATATCCCTCCTGCCTTCGGCGAAAAAGATCGACAAACGACTTGCTGACCGGGCGTTTCATGACATATTTCCGGATCGCATCGTTGCCGGTCTGGCTTTCGGAAGTCGACAGAATCCCCGATTTGAAAATCATATTTCCCGTGCGCTGGACCTGCGACCCCATCATCTTCTTATAGGCATCACCGCTGAGCAGCGGATATTCGGTCAGCACCCCGATCGCCATAAACGATCGCCTCGCCATAACGTTCACTCCAAAAACAGGCCCGCGCCAGATAACCGGCAACCACGTCGTTGTCAAAGCGATAAATCATCCTGAACATCGTATTCCAACGCTTTTTTCAAATCCCCGATGGCTTGATCCGCAGTCTCTTTCAACGTACTGCGCAAGGGTTTGGCCTCCATATCGAACTCCGTGACAATCGGCACCCCCAGCTGATCGGCCGCATAGTCCGCATCGTAGGGCTCGCAGAACTGACGCATCAATTCATAGTAACAGACCCCTCGCAATGCATAAGCCGTCCCCAGACGTTCATGCCCAGCCGCGTATCGCGCTCTTCCAAATTTCCGATCACGATATTGCAGTCACGGATACATTCGTAGATCCATTTGTAATTCATCTGTTTGTCCGACAAGTGCACACTGACCGCAATCGGAATGAAATCCCCCCTCCGGATAACTCGTCAGACTTGCCTCCAAATTGTCGGCATAGCACTCCAGATAGGCGACGGAAGTAATATATCACCAACGATATTACCCTCTCCATAATCGATTTTATCGAGCGTACTGTTGAGCAGCGAAGAAAACTCATCCGCCGTTTTCGGAATGGTCTGACCATAAGGTTTGATATCCAAATACCTCTTGCAGGAGGTTAACAGCAATAAGGCGACCAACAGAATATAAGCTTATTTTTTTCATACTCCACATCTTTCATTTTAGATCAGAATCCCATCGATAAACCGAAGGAGAAAGCCCGGCACTGCGGATAGACCGCTCCCGGCGTTTCAGGGTCGATCCCCGAATAATCACTGAATGTATAAATGTTATTGACCGTAAAAGAGGCTCATGTTGCTCATGTGCAGTTTCCGGGACCATTGCTCAGGCACGTTATAGATAAGTGCAATGGAACCTATCTTCAAGTAGGAAACATCCTCAAGTTGCGTACAACGCGTAATGGTCGAACTGTTGGGTTGGTCCCGGTTGATATAATGCCCGTTCGAATCCAGCAGACGGCCCGCATATGGGTCGATCAACCGCGGATAGCCGTCCGTGCGGGGTTGTCGGGGTCCAGCGGTTACGCACATCGCGCCGGGCATTCAGGATGATGGCTGTACAGATCGTTTTTGGTCGTCGGCACGGGTTCCGTATCGACGATGCTCGATGATTTCTGGATCAGCGAATAGTATGCCGGCGAATCGATATTGTTCAGGACCTTGCTGTTGAGTTACACGAACGATCCGTTGTGCTGAGCGTGAATCCCTTTGTAGGTAAAAAACTCATCGTAATTCCCCGTACCACGGCGCATCGCTCGTCCCGACATAGAACAAATAGTTTTCGGGCCTGCGATAGCTCTCCACATCGGTCAGGACAGCGTCGGGGCGCAGTTTGAACGTATAAAGGCCGGTATCGGGATTGATCCCGTTGCTTTTTTTCCCGTAAAGATCTTGCTTAACGGATACCCTACATAATAATCTCCGTAAATACTCCCCCGTGGGGGGATACGTATTTGGTCAGCTCATTACGGTTGTACGAAATATTGGTCGTAATCCGCCACGTAAAGTCCTTGACCTTTACGGGGAGTAGCCCCCAGGGTGATTTCAATGCCCCGGTTTACCTGTTCCGAAGTATTATAACTCTGCTCCCCGAAACCGGTAGTGACCGGAACCGCGACCTTCGTCACCAGGTCCATTCCCTTCCGGTGGTACGCTTCGAACTGCAAATGAATCCGCTCTTTCAGGAATCCGATTTCCAGCCCCGCCTTCATGTCGCGGGTCCGTTCCCAGCGAAGGTGCGGATTAGGAGCGTTCCGGATCGACCCGATCCGGAATGCATCGGTTTCGGTAATCCGGAAATTGCTGTCGTAATCCATGATGAAAACCGGATAGACCGTCTTGTTGACACCGCCCGTATATCCGGCAGCGAGACGCAGCGTCATGGAGCTGATCGCCTTCGAAATCCCGCCTTTCATGAATTTCTCTTCGTCGATATTCCACGAAAATCCGTCGACCAGTTGACATTGAACTGTTCGTCGCTGCCGAAATTGTTCGAACCGTCGGTCCGGGCCGTGAACGAAAAGACGTATTTATTCATCAGGATATAATCCAGCGTACCGTAGAACGACGCAAACGCCGTTTCCGAAACACTCTGTCCCATACATCCGTCAAAAGCACCTTTCCGAACTGGATCAGTTTGTTGTAGTCGATTTTCCCGTCATCGGTCTGCGGATAGAGCGGCGTCGAATGATTCCCGGACACCGGATCGTAACCGTAGCGCTTCTCGAAAATGCTCTTGGCATAGGAACTGCGGATTTCGGCGCCGCCCAGCACGCTGATACGATGTATGCCGTTGAACGTACGGGCATAGTTGAGCTGTCCGCGCAGGATATACGAGGTATTGTAGGCTGAATTCTGGAAGATCGACCCGTAAATCCGTTTGGAAGTCTGCGTGTTGTGTTCGAACGGACGGTCCTGGAACGCCGCGTAGGTGTATTTCCCGTTGATATTGTCCGAGAAATTGGAAAACATAGCTGAACGACGCCAGTCCCGTGAACCGCAGGTGTTCCGTGAATTTGTAGCTCAGATTTCCCCTTCACCGTGAAGTTCGCGCTGGTCGATTTGCTCGAAGTCTCGTTGATCTCCCGCATCAGGTTGAAACCGTTCTCGGGAAGCGAGGCCGTATAGCTTCCGTTGACCTCGGTCAAGGAGAAATAGGTTTCGTCGGGACGGTACGAGCCGTCATCGTTATAGAGCCGTTCATAAGGATTCGCAAAATAGGCATACCGGAACATATCGACATTACTCGACGGCGAGAGCGACTTCTGGTAGGAAAAATCGCTGGCGACGCCGAACGAAAGCCGCTTATTGGGATTCATGTCTATCTTGGCATTGAAATTATAGGTATCGTAGTTGGTTTTCAACACGATACCGTCGTTGTGCCCGTAACCGAACGAAGTATAGAACGCCATTTTTCCGTTCCGCCGGAAATCGAGAGGTGATGGCTGGTCGCCACCGAATTCCGGAACAGCGCATCGAACCAGTCGGTCGTATGTTGTCCCAGCTCAGCGATACGGGCATCCTGTTCCGCCACCGACATCCCGGCATATTTTCCGTAACCCGAGCGAATCATGCCGACGATACCGACGACGGGATAATGTACGGACGGTCCTCCCTGCGAAGCCGCAAATCCAGCCGCCGAGAACTCGTCCCACAACTCCTGCTCCCAGGCCAGTTTCTCGCGCGAGTTCATCAGGTCGGCACTGCGCGAGGGACTGGTCTGCACAGAAACCGAACCCTTATATAATTCACATGGGTCTTGCCGGCCTTGCCGCGTTTGGTCGTCACCACGATCACGCCTCCGGCCGCCCGGGGAACCGTAGATGGCAGCGGCAGCGGCATCTTTGAGCACGGTGATCGATTCGATGTCGTTCGGATTGATGCTGCCGACACCGGTGGCGAAAAGATTCGTGAAATCCCCGGACGATATCTGGCTTCCGGTCACCTCGGGCATCTCCTGCTGCATCGGCACGCCATCGACCACCACAGCGGTTCCGCATTGCCCGTGATGGTGCTCTGCCCGCGGATACGGATCTTCGCAGCCTCGCCCGGACGCCCCGAATTGGCCTGGACATTCACGCCAGCCAGCTTGCCTTTGAGCAGATAATCCACATTGGCGATCGGCGAATCGTTCAGATCCTTGCCGCTGATGATATTGACCGAACCGGTACTTTTCCGGATCTCAGTCTGCGAATAACCCGTCACGACGACTTGGTCGATGCTTAATTCGGTCGCAACCATCTTGATATCATATCGATTCTTGAGCGCCACGATCTCCTGGGGTTTGTATCCGACATACGTGAACCGCAGTTTGGCTCCGGAAACTACCTGAATCCGATAGTTGCCTTTCAAATCCGTATTGACGCCATTGGTCGTACCGACCTCGACAACGGAAACCCCGATGAGCGGTTCTCTCCTCCGGTATCCTTCACAACGCCCTCGACCACAAACCGGTCCTGGGCCGAAACACCCGGAGCCAGAAGCACAGCAGACAAGAACGTCCCAAACTGCAAAAATCGGAAAATCTGCTTCATACGCACCTGTTTAATTATTATTCATGTTTTACGATATCCATATCCCGTTGCGGAAGCCCCAGCAAATGCTCGACAAAAAATAATAGCGGACCAGATTATTGAAATACCGGATCGGCAGTCCATGATCGGCGCCGGGATTATCATCATATCGAAGCGCTTATCGGCCCGGATCAGCGCATCGGCCAGCCGCAGCGTGGACGCCGGATGGACATTGTCGTCCAGTTCCCGTATTTACGAGCAGGAGGTCCCCGGAGACGTGACGCCAGTTCGATGTCGGTCGGGACCTTTGCATTCAAAGCGGATGCGCCCTGCGCGTCCGTATACTTGCCGGACACCGTGATAGGTCTCGCCCCACGAAAAAATAGATATTGTTGTCATGGTTGCCCGACGCCGCCACCCCCGACCTTGTAGAACTCGGGATGCTGCAACATCGCGGTCGCAGCCATGAAGCCCACCCCGGAATGGCCGTAAATACCGACCCGATCGGGGTCCGCGAAAGCATAACGTGCGGCGACCTGCCGAATGACAGTCATATCGTCGTCCAGCGCATAATCACGCAAATTCCGTATCCGTAATTGTAGTAATCGCGTCCGCGCGTAGGACAACTCCCCCGGTGAGAAAAGTGGACGACAATAAACCCCAACTGGGCCAGCATCATGTTGTCGTTGTCATCGACCGAAAAAGGCGAGCGGAACCAGGTCTTCCTGCGGACCGGGATAAACATAGCTGATAATCGGATATTTCCGGTTCGGATCGATCTCGAAAGGCAAATAAACCACCCCATAAAGTTTCGTCACCGAATCTGCCGCCAGCAGTTCCAGCAATTCCGGCTCACGCCATCCTTTTAGCCCGCACTTCCGAAAGGTCCGCTCCCGGGAGTTCGGTAACAGTACGGCCCGACAGGGTCGGCAATACGCCGCTTCTCGGGCATATTCATCCGCGACCAGCGGTCATAAAGGCACTTGCCACCGGGAGCTATGTCGATCAAATGGTGTCCATCTTCGGGAGTGAGACAAACAGCGGGGCCTCCATCCAGCGGAACCTTGTAAAAAGCCGGTAATGCGGATTGATTCCCTGCTCTCCGCCATATCCTTCGACATGGCCGAGCGCCCCAGCGTATCGATATGCACGACATGGCCTGCCACAAACCGACCGTCCGTAACCTCATTTTTTCAATCGGCCCTCTCCGTCATAAAGATAAAACCGCCCACGCCCCGAACGCTCCGACCACCACAGAATCTCACTCCCGTCGTTAAGAATATGGTATTCGAACAACTGCTCGTTCAAATGCGGACGAGTCGTCTCCCGAATGACGGTCCTCACCGAATTGTCCCGGGTATCCACACGACACAACTCCATGGAATCACAGGTCCGGCTGCGACGCACGAAGAAAGCGGACTGCCCGGCCACAGGAAACGGTTGCAACAGCGGCACCTCGATCTTCTGATCGGGGAAACGGTCGATATCCAGCCAGATCGCCCGCCGCTCCGCTACATCGACAAGATAGAATTCATGGCGTACCACCCCTTCATCCCCAGCCGCCACATATTTGCGCTTCGCGGCCACGGGACGTCCGCGCCGGCTGTCGATGATGGATATTTCCTTCACATCCCGCTTGTCCTCGCGAACCGCAAGGTATTTATGGGTCCCGCCGATCCAGCACCCGACAGGCCCTCCCATCCCGTCGTCCAGAAGGCCTCGCCCGACGCGAACGAATAATGGGGGCCCCGTCGGCAGTCAGGCGGACGCTGTCCCGCCGCGGCCGACAAGTATCAAATCGTGCCGGGAAACTGTCATGTAAAAGGCTGTCGGAGGTATAGTCCCGATCCCAGAAGTCCGGTCCCGCAGACTTTCCGAAAACCGGAACAATTTCCTTATCCGCTGTGTACGAACGTCGTACCACAACCGCCGCCCGTTGTAAACGAACTGGAAACGGGCGGAGCACGCCGGTCAAACTCGATTCCATAAATGCCGAGCCGGTCGGGCGTCGGCAGCCGCAACGAATCGGCATACGGACGGAGCAACCGGGCCATCCGGTCATTATCGAACAAGCGCCGCTGACGCCCGGATCGCATATCCACGAGGTAATAAACGTTTTGGCCTCCTTCATCCAGCATATAATAGGCATAACGATCGCCGTCACCGATCCACCTGACGGAAAGCGACATATTGCGTCCCTTTTCCCAACGAATCGGAGGAATAACGGTCAGCCCTTTTCATATGGGATGGCTGAGCCTCACCCGGCAGTATCCATAATACTGCCATCAGCAAGATACGGATCGTTTTCATCATCGGACGATTTTCCTCTTTTCAAGCATCTTCAATGCAGCCCGCGCATCCAGCATACCGTGGCTCAAACACAGGTCTCCAGTACGAACCGTCACCCGATCGTCACCCGGCAAGCTTGTTTCCAACATCGCCGAGCCCCCGGACCGACGCAAAGCAGAATATCGCGGATCTGCACCGCCGTCAGATCCGGACGAATCGTCCTCATCAATCCCGCAACTCCCGCAACCATCGGAGCCGATATGCTCGTGCCCTCACCTTTACCATACTTTCCGTCAGGGGCCGTTGAGAGGATATCCACCCCGGAGCAAACAGATCAACAGCACGGCTGCCATAATTTGAAAAACGGCAGATGCGTCCCCTGCGGTCAGTCGCCCCGACGACAACCATATTCCCGAAACGTTTTCCGGCCCGTTTCTCCGCAGATGGGTAAATCGGAATGCTGTCGATATTCAAACTGTTATTTCCGGCAGCCATCACCAGCAGCACATCCTTACGCAAAGCGTAGCGCACGGCCTTCCGTACTTGTTTCTTTATACGGCGAAATATATTTGCCGAAACTCATATTGATCACCTTTGCCCCTGTTATCCACCGCATAACGGATCGCAGCCACAATATCTCGGTCATATTCATCCCCTTCTGGAACTGCCCTTATGCCCATGATCTTTATCCGGTCGCACCAGCCGGGGACTGCCGTACATGCCGCCACCATTCCTGCGACCATCGTACCGTGATAGGCGCCGACATGCAGATTATTGTTGCCATACCGAAGATTCCGGAAATCGGTCGGATCATTGCCCAGCGCGAAATGCGCATCCATATCATTACAATCCCAAGCTGCTATTTTTTGAGGACCTCCGCATATTCGGCCTTAACCTGCATGACAACCTGGGTCCAGGAAGCATCCCGGTCCTGCATCATCGGATCGGATTCCACAAGACGAATGTCCTGCGCCAATCCAACCGTATCCTTTGTTTCCATGCAAAAAGAAATCGGCTGCGGAGAGTTCCCGGTCCCCATATCGGCGCACCATCAGCGAATCGCACCGGACAAACGCCCGGGCAAGGCGTTCCAACTCTTTCTCATAAAGGAGATAGGAATCCGCACCGGACTCCCGCCCATCCGCTTGTAATAAGCGAATTCCGCCTGTTGCCGACGTTTCAGGCGGCAAGTGTCGGAATTTGTATCGCGGCCGCAGCCGCTTGTACTCACGGAATTGCTCAACGCCGGCGTTGCAAATATCCTTCCCACCTACATTGCCCAGGAAATTCCATCCGTGTACGTCGTCCGTATATCCGTTACGGTCATCATCAATCCCATTGGCCGGAATTTCTCCGGCATTATGCCATACGCGTCCCTGCAATTCAGGATGTAAAATCAAACCCACTGTCAACGACAGCTACAATGACTGATTTTGAGAAAGAAGAGGGGGGGGAATTGAAGTGACTCCAGAATTCCCCGGAGTCCAATCCCATAAACAGAATCACAACTTATATACCAACGGCCACACGAAACCATCGGTTCTTGCGAAAAAGACCGAAAAAGGCAATAAAACGACGATTAATATTGCATGCAAGTGAGACACAGTACAAAAAATACACTTTTTGTTCTTTATAATCCATATCACTTGCAAAAAAAAAAATTCACCATATCTATTTTTTCAATAAGCAATGCAGCAACTTCAG
>VOFJ01000557.1_pt1 | contig 15567 bp, 26 predicted proteins | sample 5384081 | NCBI WGS metagenome assembly VOFJ01 (sample SAMN12384729, study PRJNA508395) | human gut metagenome | isolation source: healthy gut I | host: Homo sapiens
TGCCACATATCACACCGCATGGTCGAGTTATAATAAGGACAAGTTAGAAAACTCCAGTAAATACAAGGGGTTGCACTAATTTAGTCCTTATTTTTAACTCCCTGAAAAAGGGAAAAATAAGACAGCGCTGTCATTCCAGAATATGAATTATTACAGATCCAGACTGGAAATGGATTTGTGTAAGACAAGAGTAAAAAAACAACAGAATTATTGTAATTATAGGACTGAATTAGCTCGCACGGAATATAGATTCCGGTTGTCTAATTCAGTCCTCTTTTGATTGACGACGATGAAAGGTGATGAAAAATGGCTAGAATTATTTCTATTGTAAACCAAAAAGGGGGAACGGAAAGTCCGCATGTACAGCTAATTTAGCAGTAGGATTAGCACAAAAAGAATATGAAAGTGTTGATTGTAGATGCCGATCCACAGTCTGATGTATCTGCAGGATTTGGATATCGTGATTGTGATGACAGTAATGAAACACTTACAGCTCTTATGGATGCAGTAATGAAAGATGAAGATATTCCTTCCGAATGTTTTATCAGGCATCAGGCAGAAGGGATAGACATTATCTGTTCTAACATTGGACTGGCAGGTACGGAAGTACAGTTGGTAAATGCAATGAGTAGAGAATATGTATTGAAACAGATTTTATATGGTATCAAAGATCAATATGATGTAGTCATCATTGATTGTATGCCATCATTGGGAATGATTACGATTAATGCGCTGGCTGCATCAGATGAAGTCCTAATTACGGTTGAAGCATCTTACCTGCCAATCAAAGGATTGCAGCAGTTATTAAAAACAATCGGTAAGGTCCGTAAGCAAATCAATCCGAAGCTGCAAGTCGGTGGAATTCTGTTTACGATGGTCGATGCTCATACGAATGATGCCAGGAATAATATGAAACTTCTCAGAAATGTATATGGAAGTCAAATTCATATCTTCGATAATTATATTCCATTTTCTGTAAGAATGAAGGAAGCAGTCAGAGAAGGACAGAGTATTTTCTCTTATGATCCGAAAGGCAAAGCTACAGAAGCTTATCGGAGAGTGACGGAGGAGGTGCTGAAAGATGCCATCTAAAAAAAAAAAGAGCAACTCCCGTTTCCTTACAGCCGCTTGATGCATTGTTTGGAACAAACGAAGAGACAACCAATGGAATTAGTGAGATAGCAATAGGAAGCCTTCATCCATTTACGAATCACCCGTTTCAAGTAAAGAGATGATAAGAAAATGGAAGAATTATCAGAAAGCATTACACAATATGGCGTGTTGGTTCCTGGTATTGTGCGATTGAGAGAGTCCGGTGGTTATGAGCTGGTAGCTGGTCATAGGCGAAAACGAGCATGTGAACTTGCGGGATTAGAGAAAATGCCTGTTATCATCAAAGATCTTACAGATGATGAAGCGACGGTGATCATGGTAGATTCCAACATTCAACGAGAAGAGCTGCTGATCAGTGAAAAGGCATTCGCTTATAAAATGAAATATGAGGGCGTTAAAGCGTCAGGGAAAACGGTCTGATTTAACTTCTTGCCAAGTTGGCAAGAAGTTGGCGGCAGAAGAAGTCAGTCAGAATACAGGAGATAGTTCCAGACAGATTCTTCGATATATTCATCTGACAGAGTTAATCAGCAGAACTTTTAGAACTGGCAGACGAGAAGAAGCTTCCCTTTAATACAGCTGTTGAAGTTTCATATTTGAGAAGTGAAGAACAACAGATATTGCTTCAGTATATGAGTAATCACAATATGGTACCGTCTATGAAGCAGGCAAAGGAATTGAAGCAGATTGCAAAAAGAGCAGATGTTGACATATTCAGAGATTGACCAGATCTGTTTGAATGAAAGTACTGAAAAAGTTCAGGTGCAGATTCCGGCGAAGAAATTGAAACAATATTTTCCAGAGACATATACAAAGACTCAGATGGAAGAAATTATATTTAAGCTTCTGGCATCGTGGGCAGAAAGAGAGGGTAAAGAATGAGCAATTGAAGATACGGTAAGTAGAATACAAGTCTATCTGAAAAAGATAGAAAAGATACGTGTTAAACGGATGAAAAGAGAGAAGTTTAAACATTTGTTGAAAACATTAGGATTATCAGCAGGAAGAAAGTGAAAGTATGGCTTTAAAAATTGTACGAAGATATGATGCGAACGGAAGGGAGCTTACTGAGAAAGATATGGAAACCTTTCGATTGGATTCTCCTGTGGTTAGAAAAATATTGGCAAACCTTAATCGGGAGGTGGCGGAAGGAATCAGACAGAGGGAGAAAAAAGGTGACGATTGAAGACGTAATTAAAAATCAATTCTGCCGCTGGCATTTATGCTATTCTGGTTTTGGATGACAAAAACAATTATGAAAGTCAGTGGACAGACAGACTTGTTCTGGTGGATATTTATTGCTGGACTTCCATTTGGAATACATAAAATGCGGTTGATCCTGATTCCGAAAGGAATGGATATAACAGCAACACTTGGGATGGCATGCATTATTAAGTGTCATCATTGGAGCTTTGATTGGATGTATCATGATTCCAGTGTATGTAATCCGTGCGGTATACGTTTTCTTACGATATATCATCGGAAAATAATTGAATATTTGATAAGAGGCAGGCTTGCGAAAATAAAATCGTAAGCTTGCCTCTTTTTTGTACCAAAAATCAGGCAATTCAGGGGAAGTCCCTTTTGCAAATATATATTCTTGGAGGATTTTTAATATGAGAGAGCGAATTGAAAGTAAGCATGTAACTAAGGAAATCAAAAAGTCAGATGCCAGTAATTCCGGTGGAAATTGTTAAAGAAAGAGGCTGTACGTTCTGCCCGTATTATCTGGGCAATTATGAGAAACAGCCACGTTGTATGATGAAAATCTGTGCCTGGGATGATGAAAATGAACGTTTCCATCCAGTTCTTCGTGGACTGATTCCATTTTATAAAGAGAAGATGGAAAAAGCGGAAGAAAAGTTCCTTAGCAATGAAAAAGATTTACACAACACTGTTAGGAATGTTTGCCGATGAAATGAAGCAAGAAGAGTTGGAAAAAGATGAATGTTACGGATGTGCCTATGGAAAATGTGGACCATGTATCGGCATCTGTTACAAATCAATGAAAGCATAGGAGGGTTAAGCCAATGAATACAACAGTTATTTCCGGGCGATTGGTAAGAAATCCTGGATACAACGAAGTGGAGAATGAAAGAGGACTTCATAAGATTGCCAAGTTTGTTCTGGCAGTCAGAAGAAATTATTCCGATGAAGTCAGTTTTATTCCGGTAAAGGCTTTTGCAAAGAAAGCAGAATTTGCCAGAGATTATCTGATGCAGGGAACGAAGGTCATGGTGGAAGGCGAGATTGTCACAGGTAATTATGAAGATAAGGATACCGGGAAAAAGATCTATACAACTGAAGTGTATGCAAATCGGATCGAATTTGCTGGTGCAAAAATGGTTGACAGACCACCGTTTCCAGAGGATGCGGAAGGGTTTTTTTAGAGATCCCAGAGGGCATGGAAGAGGAAATGCCGTTTAGATAGAGGAGGATAAAAGATGGTTTCAGTAGATCAGGCGTATATGGTAGGGCATATGAAAAATGCCGATGGAAGTATCAATAACAAAAATGTAGTGCTGTCAGCAGCATGTGAAGCAGCGGAACTGTTCCAGTGCATGATGTCAGTAAATCAGAAACTGGAGGACTGGCAGAGATTTAACCACACTTTGGAGATGCATCTTAGAAGTGTGGAATGTGAGAAAATCCATGATATCTGTCAGGCAGTATATGGAATGAAACATCCGTCCAATGAACTGGAAGGATTGTATCTGGCAAGGGAGGATGAACAGATATGCCTGCTGTACTATCAGGTATTTGTGGGATGCTGGAAATCAATATTAATTCAGCCGAAGTGCTGTACAAACAGAAGGAGGAAATAATCAATGAGTAAGGTGGAGTATATGCCGGTAGATTGTCTGCAGGTGCCAAAGATGCTGTTCCAGGTGGAAAAATTCAAAAATCTGTCAAATACAGCAAAGATTTTATATAGCTTATTTCTGGATCGTTTGAAGTTTGCAGTGCAGAATGGCTGGGTAGATCATAACGGAGATCTGTTTGTTATCTATCCGAAAAGCGAAATGAAGAAAGACTTGAATACGACTCGATATGGCGTAGATCAGGCAGTACAGGAACTTGTTCAGGTTGGTAATCTGGTGCGTATCATTCCAAACAATGGAAAGGCGAACCACTTTTATATCAATGATATTTATGAAAATGAGATGGAGGAAGAATCAATGATGACATTAGACAGTATTATGGCAAATATGACGGTGCAAGAAAGAGAAATTATCATGGACAAGATGGTGAAAGCATCCAGAGATATTTTGGAAACCATTGCAGATATGGGATATATTGATGAATATCGAAACGTCTTTAACTGCAATGGAAGAGAGGATACCAGGATGAACTTGGAGAGATGGATATTGATCAAATCCAGGCTGTTGATGGATATGAGTTTGGCATGGATCTTGCGTTTGGAATTTTGAGAAAATGAAAATAATCCTGCTCGTGTGTTAGATATTCAGAAATATGTGAACAGGCAGAATAAAAAGTGTTCAAAAAAGAAATTTATGAAGGTCCTGGAAACCCTCGTTCATGCGATGGGGAATGATGAAGGCTTTATTGGTGATATGTATGCTTGCAACAAGAAGGCTAGAAATTATTATTTGGATGAAATGATTCAGTCATTTCAATTTTGTGTTTGATGAGATGTGTCATGGTACAGGCAGTGCGGCAAATTGTGATTTCGATGTAGAAGAGTAGGAAAATATTATGGCAGATTTTGAATATTTCAGAGCAGAAGAATCTGACCAGTTTTTTTTTTCGGATACCAAAAGCTCTGTTCACAGAAAAAGAGTTTGCAAGCCTGTCCACAGACGCAAAGCTCCTTTACGGAATTCTGCTTGATCGAATCAGCCTATCCAAGAAAAATGGATGGATTGGATAGTGATGGTTATGTCTATATCATTTACACGATCGCAGAATTGCAGGAACTATTGCGAATGTCGCATACGACAGTGACAAAGCTTCTTTATGAGCTTGACAGTGTGCATGGGATTGGATTGATTGAACGGTATCGGCAGGGGAATAATCGTCCTTCTGTCATATACGTGAAAAATTTTTGTGAAACGGATTAGAGGAAAGCCAGTAAGATACTTTTGCTTCTGGAACGCCAGAAACTGGAAATCGGACTGCAAGGAATTGGAAATCCGGATTGCAAGAAACTGGAAGTCCGGAACGCAAAAAAATAGAAGTCCGGACTGCAAGAATCTGGATGGAAGTAATACTAAGATAAATAAGACTGAAAAGAATCATACTGATAAGAGTAAGGGCAATACTCCCGCTTTGGAAGAAAAAATTCAGTCAGTATGGTAGATTTAAAAATGTTGTTCTGTCGGAAGCTGAACTGCAGGAGTTGATGACGTTATTTCCATGGGATTATCAGAAACGGATTGATCATCTTTCTGTTTATATGAAATCCAGTGGAAAAGAGTATCAGAATCATTTTGCAACAATCTGTCTTTTTGGGCAGAACGAGATGGAGCCAGGGCAGGAATGGATAAATATGAATTTCAGGAAGGAGAAAGCCTGTGATGGAAAATAAAGTAACAGCAGATTATCTGGATGAAGAGGGATGTCTTCATTGTGGTATCTGTGGAAAAAAAAAACAGATGAAAGTTAGTCTGATGGGATTTGAGCATGTAGTGTCTTGTTTGTGCGAATGCGAGGTGAAAGCCAGGACAGGAACTGGATGAAAAGATGCAGCGGGAAGAAGCACAGCGACTGCTTTATCAGAGAAAATCCGTCGGACTTCGGGAAAGAAGATTCTGGGAATGGAAATTTGAAAATGACAACGGAAGCAACCAGAAGATACTAATTGCCAGGCAGTATGTAGAAAACTGGACAAATATGAAGAGAAAAAAATGTAGGATTGCTTTTTGATGGGACCAGTTGGAACTCGGGAAAAGTTTCTTTGCAGGCTGTATTGCAAATGCACTTTTGGAACAGGGAGAACGTGTCATGATGACAAATTTTTCCAGGATCCTAAATGAAATGACCAGCTATCAGGCAGATAAGAACCAGATTATACAAAATCTTGTGGATTATCCGTTGCTGATTATTGATGACTTGGGAATAGAACGAAATTCCGAGTTTGCTTTGGAGCAGGTCTATAATGTGATAGACAGCCGCTATTGTAAAATGCTTCCGCTGATCATAACAACGAATCTGGGACTGAATGAAATGAAATCCACAGATTTAGATACTGCCCATCAGCGTATTTATAGCAGAATACTTGAAATGTGTGTTCCCATCTATTGTGGTGGAGAAGATAAGAGAAAAGAAGAAGGGACAGAAAAAAACTCGTACAGGTGCAGAACCTGATTACCGGTTAATCTGTCTTTTTTTTCATTAAAGGGGGTGATTGCCATGATTACAGATCTGGACAGCAGTTAAATCGCTGAAAGGAGGGAAAAGTCATGCAGGAAGAGGTAACTCAGAAAACGGTCACGTTCTGTATTCGGGCTACTAAAATCACAGCAGACCTGTTGAGAAAGGTTCTTGCTGCGTATCTGCGGCATCATAAGCAGAAATCGGTAGAGAAGAAAGCACAGAAAAATCAGCCGAAACAGGGGAAAGGTCACGGTAAAAGAGCTGGCAAAACAGAATGCCGGGATGGTCAATATCGAGATCACGGACAAAAATATCAAGTCCTTTGAACGGTATGCCAGAAAATACGGGATTAATTATGCTCTGAAAAAAGACAAGAGCAAAGAGCCGCCGGTTTATCTGGTATTTTCAAAGGGACGTGATCAGGATGCCCTCAATGCTGCTTTCCGTGAGTTTTCCCAGAAACAGATTCAAAAGCGAATAAACCTTCGATTCATAAGCGTCTGGCAGCTTACCGGGCAATGATGCCAAAGAAGACGAAGGACAAAGTAAAAGAACCGGCATCAGGAGCAGAGTCGATGAAGAAACAGATCGGCAAACCTCTGATGCAGAAGTGGAAGAATAAGATCGGGGTCAGGCTGTCCGCCCTGGATAAAAAAGAAACTGGTTCTTACCAATCTCCCATATGCTCTGGCTGCGTTCTATGCAGACCGGGCTTTTTCTTTACCGGAAAGTCCGGGAGAAGATATGGGGAACAAACTCTTATATGCTATGGAACACGCAGATCGGATTTTTGCTGGTTTTGTGTTAAGCAATGAACTGGAAAGATCTGCTGGCAGGGATTACGGTTGCAGTCGTTTTGAAAGTGCTGGTTTGGCAGAAACAGTCAGATGCAAAGAAACTCCGGAAAAGGAATCGAGTATGGTTCAGCCAGATGGGGAAACGCTGAGGATATCAAACCTTATATGTCGGAAGATCCATGGATGAACATTCCATTGACAGCAACAGAAGCACTGACCATGGAGAGCAGACCGAAGCAGCCGAAGTATGCAAGAAATAAAAAATATAGTGGTCATCGGCGGCAGTGGTTCCGGTAAGACACGTTTTTTCGTAAAACCATCGGTCATGCAGATGAACTGTTCCATGGTCATTACAGATCCCAAAGGCACTCTGATCGAGGAGTGCGGGAAGATGTTAGCAAAGGGACCGCCGAAGAGGGATAAAGATGGAAATGTCATCAAAGATAAATCTGGAAAAAGTGGTATATGAGCCATATGTGATTAAGGTTTTGAATACGATCAATTTTTCCAAGTCCCTTCATTACAATCCATTTGCTTATATACGGTCTGAAAAAGATATCCTGAAGCTGGTGACAACAATCATTGTAAATACCAAAGGCGAAGGGGAAAAAAGCTTCCGAAGATTTCTGGGTAAGTGCGACACGTTCGCAGGCGGTAAAAAAAGTCTGCGCACAGTGTTGGTTCATTAAATAATAACCAGTCTGTGAACTGGTAATCCGATAGGTGGAATGATGGGGTAACGCCCTGAAAACGTCTATCCTTGACGGACTTGCGTCAGCTGTAATGGTTGGGGTGAGAAGCTCCGTGACAACGACCGAGAGTAGTCGTAGGAATCTGCCAAAAGATTCTCGAAAACGCCCCAGAGGTGGGGTGCGCTACCTATAGGTCTAGGATCTATAAAATATCTATGATTAGAATGTTTACTTTGGCGAGTAAACTGACGAAAACTGCGAATGTACGGGTCTATAAGAAGACCATATAGAAATGTATGGGTGCGTTTAAGCGTAGCCGGTGTGGTTTAGTAGAAATTTTCCCTACGAACGACCATGATGTGTTAAAGGCGCATCCAAGCTGACAGGACTAAAGCGGAGACCTAAGGGTATATGCACAGATAGAATTATCGGAACGTGGAAAGGCACCAGATTCCATTAGAGGATAGCCTGACGAAGAAAATAAGCAGGTGAACTGGTGCTGAAAAGCCGTGATCGAACTTATGATGAGTTCTGCGAAAAAGAGGAACTCGGAGGAATGGTCACAAGTCGGTTGAAATAAACAGGCATTATTCAGTCTAATGATAAGGATTACGAGTAAGACCAAAAGGGTCACTTTCGAGAGGAGGTGATGCCTTATGCCAAAGAAAAGTAAAACATTATGTGTAGATGACCTGCGTCATGCGGAGTACTACGGAATGCAAGGTACTTTTGATGAACTATATCAAAAAAAAAAAGTCAGAACGGTGAAGTATTTGAGAATCTTATGGATTTGATACTGAGCAGGGATAACATTTTACTTGCGTACCGAAACATCAAAGCGAACAAAGGCAGCTACACGGCAGGAACAGACAAAAAAGAACATCACAGATATTGGGAGTCAAACTCCTGATGATGTGGTAAAAAGAGTGAGATTTATTGTTACGGGAAGCGAACACGGCTACAGACCAAAGCCTGTAAGACGGAAAGATATCCCGAAACCAAACGGAAAAACACGTCCGCTGGGAATCCCATGCATATGGGATAGGTTGATACAGCAATGTATCAAGCAGATCATGGAACCAATCTGCGAAGCAAAGTTCTGCAATAATAGTTATGGATTTCGTCCGAATAGATCCGTTGAACATGCCATTAACAGAACCTACACCATGCTTCAAATGATGAATCTTCATTATGTTATTGAGTTTGATATTAAAGGATTCTTCGATAACGTAAATCATAGCAAGTTAATCAGACAGATATGGTCGCTGGGAATCCATGATAAAACGCTGATTTTTATTATCAAGCGAATACTAACAGCTCCAATTAAAATGCCCGATAATACAACGGTACTGCCCAACAAGGGTACACCACAGGGAGGAATTATCTCACCACTACTGGCAAACATCGTTCTAAATGAATTGGATTGGTGGATAGCTAGTCAATGGGAGGAAAATCCGATTGCTATAAGCAGAGGGCGAGAAAGAATAATCGGAAAAACTAAAGTTTTTGATAAAAGCCATGGTTATAGGATTATGAAAAACACAGAAATGAAAGAAAAATGCATATCATTCGGTATGCGGATGATTTTAGGATTTTCTGTAGAACGAAAGAGGACGCAGTCAGGACAAAAAAGAAGCGGTTACGGCGTGGATTGAAGAGAGGTTGAAATTAGAGGTGTCCCCTGAGAAGACAAGGATTGTGAACACCAGAAAACGGTGGTCAGAGTTTCTTGGATTCAAAATAAGGGTAAGGCTGAAGCATCATAAATATGTGGTGCAGTCGGCAATCTGTGACAAAAAAAGGTTGAAATTGAAAGAGCAAAGCTAGTGGAACAAGCGAAAAACATCGCAAAACCCCGAGAGAAAAAAAGTTGTTTATCAGAAATTCAGCTATATAACTCTATGGTGTTAGGCATACAGAATTACTATCAGCTTGCCACCTGTATCAGTATTGATTGCAGAGAATTCCATAGGCGAGTAATGACAGTTTTGACGAACAGGTTAAATACAGAAACAGGAAGTATGCTAAAAAACGTGAGGGTGGAACTATCACCCAAGCAGAAAAAGGAAAGATTCGGACAGTCAAAAAATGATTCGATATGTTTCAGGAATTGACCAGATGATCTATCCGATTGCATTCATCAAAAATAAAATACCGATGGCGAAGCGATCAATCGTTTGTAGTTATACAAAAGAAGGTCGTGCTCCGATTCATACAGAACTTAACCTTAATCAGTATGTTCTGAAAGGACTGAGAGAAAAAAAATATCCATTGGTCATAGCACAGAATACCATGACAGTAAAATATCTTTATTTTCTGCTCAAAAGGGAAAATGTGCAATCAGTGGAGAAGAATTCGCAGATGCGGAACATGTAGCTGTATGGCTCAAAGTACCAAGAGCACTTGGTGGATTTGAAAGATATAAAAACATGGTTCTGATTCACAAAAAATATCTGATTCTGTTACAAGAACTGCCCCAAGCAGTAATAAAAGACCTGATAAAAACACTCAATATCACAAAAAAATGCTCGTGAAAATCAATAGTCTGCGAGAGCAGGGCGAACCTGTCAGCAATAATATAAAAACTTAAATTTGGTGACTGATTAAATGTCTCGTGAAGACAATCGATGGAGCGCCGGATGCGGTGAAAGTCGCATGTCCGGTGTGAAGTGGGGGAAAAGGTGGAGATAATATCAAAACCTTACCTATCACTATAAGCGAAACGGCGCTGCTATTACACGGCGCTGATCGGCTATATCTGGTACGAAGCACCGGAGGAAGAAAAGAACTTCATCACCCTGCTTGACATGATAAATGCGCCAGCGAACCCGCGAGGACGACGAGGATTATAAAAAAGCCCCGTGGACCTGCTGTTTGACCGATTGGAAGAACGCGAGACCCGGAGCATTTCGCGGTCAAGCAATACCGCAAATATAAGCTAGCGGCTGGTGTTGTATGCTCTAAAAGACTTCTTAATCAAGCGGTTGGGAAGTCTCTTAGAACACACAACCTAAAACCGAAGAAAGGAGCGCAAGTTATGAGAAAAAACGAGAAAATCACAGCTCTGTACGAACGACTGAGCCGTGATGACTTTGGCAAAGATGATGACCAGCAGCGTGAGAGCAACTCCATTTCCAATCAAAAGGCTATGTTGGAGGAGTTCGCCGCACGGCAGGGCTTTACAAACATTGTCCATTTCACGGACGATGGAATTAGCGGCACTTGCTTTGACCGTCCCGGATTTTTAGCAATGATGAAAGAAGTGGAAGCTGGGAATGTGGAGTACCTGTGTATCAAGGACATGAGCCGCATGGGTCGTGACTATCTGAAAGTCGGTCAGATTATGGAAATCCTGCGTCAGCGTGGCGTTCGCCTTATCGCCATCAATGACGGCGTGGACAGTGCCAGAGGTGACGATGATTTTACCCCTTTCCGCAACATTATGAACGAGTATTACGCCAGAGACACCAGCCGTAAAATCCGTTCCACTTTCCAGTCCAAAGGCAAGTCCGGCAAGCACCTCACAGGCACGGTCATTTACGGCTATCTCTGGAACGAAGCAAGAGACCAATGGTTGGTTGACCCCGAAGCCGCCGATGTGGTCAAGCGCATCTTTGCCATGACGATTGACGGCTACGGTCCGTATCAGATCGCCAGCAAGCTGAAAGAAGAAAAAGTCCTCATTCCGTCCGCTTACCTTGCCCGGCACGGCGAGGGCGTGAACAAAAATAAGACCTTCAAAGATGTGTACGGCTGGGGTTCTTCCACCATCTGCAACATTCTTGAAAAGCGTGAATATCTGGGACACACCATCAACTTCAAGACCCGAAAGCACTTCAAGGACAAGAAAAGCCATTATGTCCCGGAGGACGAATGGACAATTTTCGAGAATACCCATGAGCCTATCATTGACCAGCAGACCTTTGACCTTGTGCAGAAAATCCGTGGGAATGTCAGACGCTACCCGGACGGCTGGGGGCGAAGCAGCTCCCCTCACAGGCTTGCTTTATTGTGCCGATTGCGGCGGCAAGATGTATGTCCACCGTACCAACAACGGCAAGCGCATTTCTCAATACACCTGCTCACAGTACACCAAAGTTCCTTTTGGAACACTCTGCAAGACCCAGCACCGTATCAATGAAGATGTGGTACTGTCCCTTGTTTCCGAAATGCTCAAAGCTATTGCCGAGTATGCGAAGCATGACAGAGCCGAGTTTGTCCGAGTGGTGCAGGAAGCGCAGTCCAGCCAGCAGACAGCAGAGGTTAAGAAACAGCGGATACGCCTTGCCACCGCAAAGCAGAGAGTGTCGGAGCTGGAAGTCCTGCTCTGTAAAATCTATGAGGACAACATTTTAGGAAAGCTGTCCGACAGCAGATACGCCACTCTGGACGCTCAATACGAAAAAGGAGCAGACCGAGCTTACCGCTGAAATCTCCGATCTGGAAAAGGCTATCAAGAGCTACGAGAAGCACGAAAAGGACGCTGATCGTTTTATCGCTCTGATTGACAAGTATGAGAACTTCGACAAGCTGACGATTGCCATGCTCAATGAGTTTATTGAGAAAATCCTTGTGCATGAGCGTGACCGCAAGGGCAGTATTCAGACCACACAGGAGGTCGAGATTTACTTCAATTTCGTGGGTCGTTTCGTTCCCCCTGCGTTTGGCGAAGTGGAGCTTACCCCGGAGGAATTAGAGGAAATCCGCAAGCGTGAGGAACGCAAGGACAGGCTCCACCAGAACTACTTGAAGCGGAAAGCCAGCGGAGCGCAGAAGCGATACGAGGACAAAATCAAGAAGCGGAAAAAGGCAGAAATCGAAGCCAAGAAAGCCACCATTCGTGCGGAGGACATTGCAAAGGGCGTGTTCGTCCCTGTCAGCAGTTTACCGCAGAGAGAGCCGATGAAAGGAGTACAAACAGCATGAACATCACTTATAGACAGAACGGCGATTATCTTATCCCGAACATCATTATCCGCAAGACCAAGCCCCATCGGACACTACGGCAGACTCCGCAAAGCGTATCTGGAAATGCACCGCCCGATCCTGTTCAATGAACTGGTACTATCCGACAAGCTCTTTGAGCATTGCGCCGAGATTGACGAAGCAGCACGAAACCGCATGGAGCTGATCGTGCGGTCGCTGGTAAAGCAAAACGGCGTGACCGAGCAACTGAAAGCTGAAAACCAAATGGAATGGGTGCGGCAGATGAACGCTTGCAAGGCACAGGCAGAGGAGTTGAGAAAGCGGAATTGATTTACGATTGAGTGAGGAAGTCCGGACAGAAAACTGTTCGGACTGTTCTCATATATTCCAAAGTTGCGGTAGAATTGTTCACAAATTTTATGGTATAATTTGAATACGAAAATCGTGCAACAAATCGGGATTTGATGAGGTGTTCATATGAAGAGAGCATTGCTTTTTATTTTCATGACGGTTTGTGTATTAGGAATGTCCGCCTGCAGCAGCAAAGACGCCATGCCAGAAACATCAGATTCTGCCAGCAATCCGGTTCAGAATACAGATATCAGTAATCTGAATGGAGGAAAAATCTGGTCTGAACAAGATATTGTGTCGATGTTCTCTCTTGTGCAAGAAACAGATTGGGAATACATAGACTGTGTTTTAATTCCAGATCATGCTAGTGACCGTGTTGGTGCAGTACTCTTCCGGAACGATAAGGAGCAAACAAGCAATGTTGCGTTCTTTGATGCAGACGGATACTTTCAACAGTATGGCACATATGCAAGAATGTCTGACGAACCTGATTTTCAGTATCTCGGAGGTGGTGCGGTAACATTTAAGCTGGAAACAGAAGATGGTATAATCTATAACTACACGATCACAATCTCGATCGATGACAGTAATGTGAATTTTAAAGCGGAAGATGATTTGCCAAAAAATAAATTCCAGTTGTGCGCCCAGCTAAGGGTGTGTAGTCAAGCCGGTGGGAATCTGGTTTATCCAAGGTTTAGCCAACCAGATAATAGCGAGTCTTGGGATGATGTCGGTAACGGCATTTGACAAGCGTAGACAGCAAGAAAGCAGGGTTGAATAGTGATTGAGCTTCGAAACGTTAACTTCAGTCGGTCGACGTCTTAACTGGTGCGGAAGACAATATCATGTAATACGATATGGCGAGTATTATGTGGCACTGCGGAGTCAGAGAACCAATCATGTTTTACATTGTGAATACACATCAACTGGGGAGAACCTGCCGTTTCTCGAAAAAGAGTATGAAGTCACAACTGAAAACGGAGGACTTCAAATGAATGGCAGGTAGTCGGACAATCTCATAGTACTGTAGAAATCGGGTAATGCCGATGGAGGGAAGGGGATTGCATAGTAAAGGTCTTACTGAGGACACATTATCCGTACTCAGGGACGGGGAAATAATGGAAACGAAATTAGTAAGAATAGCTGAAATATCAGCAACAACAAAACATCCTATATTTACATCAGTGTACCATTTGATAAATGAAGATATGTTAAAGCAATGTCATAAGGAATTAGATGGGAGCAAAGCAGTCGGAATTGACAAGGTAACCAAAGATGAGTATGGGAAGAACCTTGACAGAAAATATCAAGGATTTAGTACAAAGGCTGAAAACAAACTTTAAGCCACTTCCATCGCTGAGGGTATACATTCCCCAAAGCAAATGGAAAGAAAAAGACCATTAGGGATAGCTTCTTATGAAGAGCAAGATTGTACAAATGGCAGTGAAGAAATATTGGATGCTATTTATGAGCCAAGATTCTAAACTGTATGTATGGATTCAGACCGAACAGAGGTTGTCACGAAGCGATAAAAAAGAGGTATATCAACGGATAAGTTATGGGAAAATCAGCTATATCGTAGATGCTGACATCAAAAGGGTTCTTTGACCATATCGACCATGAGTGGATGATGAAGTTTCCTTTGAATGGAACATACAGATAAGAACTTACTGCGGCTGACAGCGTGTCAATCTTTAAAGCAGGAATAATGGAACAAAGCGTAACTTGAACCAACAGAGGAAGCGTTCGGGTACTCAGCAAATGAGTCCATCATATACATGCACCGCGTGCTGACGCTGTGGTCTTAAACTTGTGGTGAAGCGAAATGCAGGAGAGTGTTTTCTTGTCAACTTTGGTGGAATACGATTTTGCTGCAGTGATTTCAAATATAAGTCGTAGTTGAAAGATACTATAAAGAGTTAAAAGAACGAATGGAAAAAGTTTGGTCTGGAACCTGAGAGTAGAGATCACTGAATTTCAGAAGATTTGCAGTATAAAAGGAGGAGAATGCTAAAACCGGAAACATTTGACTTTTTTGGACGATTTTCTACCGTAGCAAAAACTGAAAAGGAGTGTTCTTTCGTACCAAAAGTGTAGACTTCAAGAAAGAAGTTTGAGCGTGCTGTCAGAGCCTATAAGAACAACTGGATTTATGATGAATCGGAATCGACCGATGCGAGAGATAATCAAGGAATTAAAATGTGAAGCTAATCTGACACTATCGAAAAATTATGAAGTGCTGGGAATTTGAAAAAGAACAACATTTGCATACAGAGTTCGGGAAGAAGTTTCGTTTAAAGCCATGAATCGGAGAGCCAGACGGCATGTTAATATGAATGGATTTGTGGAAA
>VOFJ01000639.1_pt1 | contig 15562 bp, 34 predicted proteins | sample 5384081 | NCBI WGS metagenome assembly VOFJ01 (sample SAMN12384729, study PRJNA508395) | human gut metagenome | isolation source: healthy gut I | host: Homo sapiens
AGTTACGTATTGCTTGAACCATATCCAAATTTCGTTCAAACGAACCTGTAAAAAGTTCTTAATATCCCCGTATATCTCCTGCTGTTCTCCGTCAATCGTAAACTGCACTTTGTTTACATCGGACAACTCACATAATGTATTTACAATACTATATACCACTACACCACTGCTGACATCCGCCTGCATATTCATAAATTCCTTACTGAAATCCACATAACACACGTGATCACGGATTGTCAAAAAGAATTTAACTTTGTTCCTGCCGGAATCGTATCTCTTACATCCGAAGTATTGGCATCCGAAATCTCATTCCGGACCTTTTTCAGCAGCTGCTCGATCAACAGACGTGCCAGCGGTACTGTCATGTCATGTGTCAATTTGGTAGTAATTTCCTGCATCTTCGTTCCATCATTGGAAGAAAAATACAATGTTACATATTTTTCCTGTGTATATCCTTCCCCCACCGACGGAATCAAGAAATGACAATTTACTCATAATTCCTACGGTTTTCTCCGTCAATCACAAGAGGATTGTCGCCCACATAAAAATTCTACGTATTCCACACTGCTCAACTGACAGAGCGTCTTTACGGATAGCGGCACGATTCAACACTTCGTCAATTTTATCCTGATTATAATAAGAAGACAGGAATGTAATCGTTAATTGTTTTTCCTTTTAATTGGAAATTATCTATTGCCACACACTTTTTAAAGCAGTCTAACAATTCTGAATAACGGCGACATTATCTTCCTGATCTGCCTGAATTTCATATTCGCTTGACATATTTCGAACCATCGTCTGCCATCTGATACAAGGTAATATTTCCCTTTTGTTCCGGATTCACCGTCCTTTGGCACCCCAGCACAACACAAGGACAATCATTAACACACTCAAAAAACGAATCGGTTTCATCATGAATTCCCTCCTTGTGCCTGATAGATCAATGGGATTCTCACTGCAAACGTCGTACCCTGTTTTTCCACACTATGCACTTTGATGGAACCACGGTGCAACAATATCGCATTTCTCGTAATGGCAAGTCCCCAATCCATTTCCACCGGTTTCCCGTGATCTCGCCTTATCCACGCGGTAAAAGCGCTCAAAGATATGATCCTGAAGTTCCTCCGGTATTCCTACGCCGGAATCGCTACGCGTAGGTAGAAAAACTTGTGGTCTGCGTTTAACGTAACTTTTACCCAGCCATTGTCAAAAATTGTATTTCACCGCATTTTTCAACCAATATTGGTAAATGCCATTCCGAGTTTTACACTGTCAATCTGGGCACTTACCGGACGCTCACTTTCAAAGATAATCTCAATATTGCGCTTTGAGGCGATCGGCGTATTCCTTTAGAATCCCTCGATAAATTCATTGATATTTACTTCTTCAATCGACATCTGAACCGCGGATTTGTCCATTTTCACGAGAGACAGCAGGTCATTGACAATCTTATTCATGCGGTCAAGTTCCTGATTGATATCTCCATAAATTCCCCGATACAATTCGGACCGGAACATCTTCCCTGCATTGTCAAAGATTCTGCTAAAACTTTGATTGACGTAATCGGCGTTTTTAATTCATGTGATACGTTAGAAACGAATTCCTGCCGCGAGTCTTCCAGATTCTGCACTTTCGTAAGCATGGAATTGATAGCATCCGAAATCTGCTCTACCTCAATATTATCCCGCACTTCCATCTGTTCGCTGAAATCACCGGATTCAATATGTCCGTCCGATCGCACGTACCACACTTTTCAGTGGTTTTACGACATGTCCGGAGTAAAGCCAGGAAATTACGATAATGTTCACTGCAAGAAGTAAAATAATGGAAATACTCACCGTGCGGATATTGTCATACAATGTCTGAATCGACTGAAACGAAAAAATTCATAACAATCACACCGTAAACGGATTTATGGTCTGCGCTGTCGACAGGGAGATAGATCTCCACATTATCTTTATGCTGATTTACAATCTTTGTCGCCTCCCGCGGAAACATTGAATCACTTCCGGAAGTACGACGATTCCGTCTTCTTCCAGTCCATACGTATCACGTACCACTTTCAGTCTCGAATCAATGATAATGATTCTCCCCATCATACATATCCGAGACCTGTGATAATTCGGTATCTACTTTTTCACTTGGTTCTCCTGCCGCCAGATAACCGGAACCTATAATGAGATTGAAATAACATTTCACGCACTTGAATCTCCGATACCTGCTGACTGATACTTCGCGAACGAAATACATTCAAAAAAACAACAGAAAAGATAATCAGAGGAATGATTCCAATAATTACCAACACCAAGACTTTGAACACGCGTACTTTTAAATTGATGAAAAAGTTTTTAAGCTTGGAAATAATAGCCAACACCCCATTTTGTATGTATAAATTTAGGCTCACTCTCGGTATCTTTTCTATCTTTCACGAAGCCGCCTTTACATGAACGTTCACCGTTCTGACATCTCCGAGATATCTGTATCCCCAGACGTCATTGAGCAATTTTTCTCTGCTGTAAACTTTATTTGGATTATTCATAAGGAGTTCGAGAAGGTCAAACTTCTTTTTACGGTCAAATTTACTTTTTTCATCAATAAATACTCGTCTGCTGTCAATGTCTACTTTCATATCTCCAAACATGCGGATAGAAGAATTTTCCTGTTCTTTTGCTTCGCGTTTGGAACTGCGGCGCATGATTGCTTTGATACGCGCCTTTACTTCAAGAATATTGAAAGGTTTGGTAATATAGTCGTCTGCACCATACTCCAATCCAAGAATTTTGTCCATATCCTCGCCTTTGGCAGTAAGCATAATAATCGGAACATCCGAAAACTCCCGAATCTGCTGGCATACATCAAAAAACCGGAAAATTTTGGAAGCATCACATCCAATAAGACCACATCATATGTATTCTGCTTGATTGCCGTCAAGGCTTCTTTTCTCCATCGTACGCACAATCCACATCCATGCCATCCTGTTCAAGACTAAAACGCAGTCCCTTTTGACGATCATTTTCTCGTCATCTACCACCAAAACTTTCTTTGCCATTTACTCTCTTCCTTTCCAATCTTCTCTATTCCTATTTTTATACGCATATCTGGGATTTAATCTTGTCAAAAACGCCTTTTTGATCCCCGGTATATTCATCAGATCTTCCAGTTTTTGAAATTTTTTTTTTCCCGATATGCTATGATCGCAATTGCTTTTGCTTCTCCAATTCCTGTCAATGTCATCAATTGTTCTTTGGCCGCTGTATTCAGATTTACTTTCCCTGTTCCGTCTGTTCTGCCTGCTGTCCGTCTTTTTCTTTTAAAATCCTTCTGCGAGGCAATCGCAAGCTGAGTACCATCTTCCACAAGTTCTGCCTGATTGATCTCAGCAGTAACCGCATCTTTGTAAAAACCGCCGGCTTTCTCAACCACTTCGATCACACGTGGCTTTTTCTGAAAGGTATACACACCGGGCTTTTTACGGCCCCTACTATGTGGATATAAATCTGACCCATCCTCCGCTCTGCCGTTTGCTGCGTCAAACTATCGTTCGTCCCTTCTGACACAATCGCCTCCGCAGGCTGCACCTGTTTCCCCTGACACAACCAGATGCCGCCGCAAACACAGATTCCTACCCACTGCAAGTAACAATATTATCGTATTTTGTTTCATATATTTGCTCTCCTGTCTCCAGGAACAACAATCAAAAATGCACATCTTTATTGTAATACTGAAATGATTTTTTTACAACAAAAACTTTTTAGTTTTTTTCTTATTTCCATTTAAAGGTTATGATTCCTGCGATCATCACGATCAAGCCTATGATCTTACGCCATTCAAACGGCTGCTTATCAACGCCGAACAATCCCATCAATTCAATCAGATGGCAACGATCAACTGGGCAGCAACAATAAACATAACAGCTCTTGCCGGTCCGCATTGATTCATCGCCTGAATTACCGTGTATGTGATAAAAGCCCCCGATCGCACCGCCTAAAAGCATGTATTTCGGTTGTACCCCTGAAACAGGCTGGATATCGTCCCTCTTTCCCGGTAATAAACCACGCCAGAACGCACACCACAAATGCCCGTGATCTGCACAAATGCTGCTGAAAGCCAGATACTGCTTTGTTTTGTTACTTCCGCATTAAATACCCCCTGGATACTCATCAATGCCCCGGATATCAATCCAATAATAATTCCCCCACATAAAAACAGCCATCCTTCCTTTTTCGATTAGTATGGCTGTTTTTCTTATTTTGGTTTATTCAATACACTTCCGGGGAGTTATTTTCCGGTCTTTACCAGCTAAGCGTACGGTATTCCACTCACACACGATCACGCATAAGAAGTTCTTTTTAATGCCTGCTTGGTCGTCTTGCCCTCAAACAAAACTGCATTGATCTGTTCGATCGGCATCGATACATGATAACGGTTTGCCAGTGCCATCGCCGCCTGCGCCGCCTTCCACAACCTGCTTAATCTCTGCTTTTTGCCTCTTCCAGTGTTCATGCTTTCCTTTTCCCAGAAGATAAACTTTCAGTGTTATGATTGCGGCTATGCTTGCTTGTACATGTTACATGATAAGATCTCCGATTCCGGATAAGCCAAAAAAACGTCTCCCATCTTACCCTGCAAGTTCCACACCAAGACGGCTGATCTCCAAAATACCACGGGTCATAAAGTGCCGCTTTATTGTCACCAAGTTCCATCGTCCAGCATACTGGCAGCCAGCGCGATTTTTTTCAAAGAACCGCCGAGTTCAATGCCGATCATATCGGGCTGATGTATACACGGAAACATTCGCTCATAAACACATCCTGAATAAATACACCGGTTTTCTCAGATTTTGCTCCGACTACAACTGTAGTAGGTACGCTGACCTCTTCCGCATGACTCGGTCCGGAAAGTACGGCGATGCTCTGCCATCCGGAAGTACATCCGAAAGCACTTCGCAAAGTGTCATCAACGTCTTGTCCTCGATACCTTTTCCGACATTGACAATAATCGCTCCATCGCGGATAAATGGTTTTTGCCAGTTCTGCTGTCGAACGGACAAACGGCGAAGCCACCGAAAATACAATAATATCCTGTCTATTGCGGGCTTTTCAAGGTCATCTTCAATCTCGATACTGTCCGGAAGTTTTACTCCCGGAAGACAGTCTACATGCTCTCTCTCTTTTCCCGAAGCATATCCGTCTCGGATTTGATCTTTGACCAAATTGTTACCTTATGTCCATTATTCGCACATAAGATTGCTAACGCCGTTCCCCAGCTTCCTGCGCCCAAAAACTAATTTTTCTTCACTCTTCTTCTCCTTTTTTTTTCACCAAACTTATTTTTCTGTACCATGAATCAAACGTATAATGTTTGCTTTTTATGTTTTGACAAATAAAATCGTAAACAATAAACTTACGATTAAATCACCGGAAAAAGGTCACTTTCCCCGATAATATAATAAAGTAAAGATTGGAATATACCATACAACGATCCAATGATCCCAGTGAAACACATTATCGTCACTGCCACAACAAGAACAAAAAACAGCAAGACCGACTCCAATAAACACCGGATGAAGGTTTGATACTACGATAACTGCTGCAGACACAGCGATTCCCTTTCCCCCCTTTGAAATGCAGATAAAACGGAAAATTATGTCCCATCACGACACCGAGTCCCTGCCAAAAGTAAAATAAGTAAGTAATATCATCCGCGTATCCCATCGCCGGACAAAAGGCAAATTTGACCACAAGTGTCGGGATAAATGCTTTGAGCAGATCCCCTAAAAAAGGTAATTGCCCCGGCTTTGGCTCCCAGCGAACACAATGCGTTTGTCGTACCGATATTTCCACTTCCGGTCAAACGGATATCCAGTCCGTTTTCTTTCCACAAAATAGCCGGTAGAAAAACAGCCAAACGCATATCCTATGATTAAAATAATAACACCTGTTATAATATAATTCACGATTATTTCTCCTTCCGTTCACGAATGAACATTCGTATCGGTGTACCGATGAAGCCAAACGTATCACGTATACGGTTTTCGATATAACGCTGATACGAAAAATGCATCAATTCTTTGCTGTTTACAAACAGTACAAAGGTAGGCGGCTTTCGTAGACACCTGCGTCATGTAAAAACAATTTCAAACGTTTCCCCTTGTCTGACGGCGGCTGCTGCATCGCTACCGCTTCCATCAGAATCTCATTCAGCACACCCGTCTGAATACGCATGGAATGAAATTGAATTACTTTTTCAATATATTCAAATAATTTATTCGTTCTCTGACCGGTCAATGCAGAAATAAATACAATCTCCGCATATGGTACGAACGAAAGCACTTCTCTTACTTTATTGGTATATTCTTTTTACCGTATGATTGTCTTTTTCGACGGCATCCCATTTGTTGACGGCGATGATCAATCCCTTTGCCGCGTTCATGCGCGATACCGGCGATTTTCGCATCCTGCTCCGTCACACCTTCCACCGCATCGATCATCAATATGACGACAATATCCGATCGCTCGATCGCTGCTACCGTACGAATGATACTGTAACGCTCCAAATCCTCTTTGATCTTATTTTTCCGGCGAAGTCCCGCGGTATCGATAAAGATATATTCTTTTCCGTCACGCACCACCTCGGTATCGATGGCATCTCTCGTCGTACCGGCGATATCCGACACGATCACGCGGTCTTTTCCGATCAATTTGTTGATCAAAGACGATTTTCCGGCATTTGGCTTTCCAACGATGGCTATCTTTGGACGGTCGTCTTCCTCTTCTTCAAATTTTTCAGCATCCACAAGTTCCCACACGGCATCTAACATATCACCAAGTCCCAGTTTGGATGAAGCCGATACCGGATGCGGTTCTCCGATGCCAAGATTATAAAACTCATACACATCCGGCATGAATTTGTCAAAATTATCCACTTTATTCACCACTAAGATAACCGGTTTTCCCGATTTGCGAAGCATATCTGCCACCTTAAAGTCTGCATCGACAAGTCCTTGTCTGACATCCGTAACAAACATTATGACATCTGCTGTCTCTATGGCGATATTTGCCTGTTCTCTCATATGGGAAAGCATCGCATCTTTGCTATCCATCTCAATACCACCGGTATCAATCAACGAAAGGCTGTGATCCAGCCAAGTGATATCTGCATAAATTCGATCTCGTGTCACTCCCGGGTAATCTTTTACAATCGATATTTTTTCTCCGGCAAGTGTATTAAAATAAAGGTTGACTTTCCTACGTTTGGGCGGCCAACAATTGCTACAATTGGTTTACTCATTTCAATTCCTCCATCCGTATATTTTACTAAATATTCCGAATAAAATCAAGTACTAGTATGTCTCAAACGCATTTTTGATATGCATAATTTCTTCTCCATCGATGGCAAGCACATCAAACCGCATCGGGTGGTTAAGAGAAATGTTGTGTCTTGCTATAAAGTGTCTTGCGGCATAGCAGATCTTCTGTTGTTTGGCACGGAAACCGCATACAGACTTCCTCCGCATTGTTTATTCTTACGATATTTTACTTCAATAAAAATCAAATATTCTCTTTTTTTGCAATAATATCCAATTTCTGCCTGCCGCAGCGGTAATTACAGGCAACGATCTCATATCCCCGTTCCTACAAAATACTCTGCCGCAAGCACCTTTTTCACTGCCCAGCTGTCGTTTATTCAATCCTATCCCTCATTTTTACATATTCATAAGAATTTCTGCGGATTTCCTCTTCCGCTACCGGTCTCGCATACACATCTTCGCCAAATGTCGCTGACCTCGCCGATGCCCTTTTTGGAAGACAAAACGAGTTTGCCATCCCGTACTTTTCATCAGTATACAATTTCTTTACCAGTGCCTCCCGGTCAATATAATCCGGAATTTCTACCGGCAGACCCACTTTTTTCTGCAATGTGATCACGCGGTCTCTCTCTTCTTTCGTCAGAAACCAAGTTTCGCAACCCAGTGTAACCTGCCACCACCCATCCGATGAGCGCCTCACCATGAAGCAGTTTAATCACTTACCGTCTCAATGTCCCACTGTGTGTCCGAGGTTCAAAAAAACCTCACGCAGGCTCTTCTCCTTTTCATCCTTCATAACCACTTGATATTTTTACATTGCAGTTTCTCTCGGAAATATATTCACACGCCTCCGGATCACACTGTAAGATTTTATCAATGTTTTCCTCAATATATTCAAATAATTCAAAATCCGCCAAACACGCATGTTTGATCGTTTCTGCCATTCCGTTGACCAGGTGGTTTTCGGAAGTGTTTTCCACGTATCAATGTCCACATAAACCTTTTTCGGCTGATAGATCAGACCGATCAGATTGGTCGCAAGATCTGGTATCTACGGCTGTTTTTCCACCGATAGAAGCATCCGCTGCTGCAAGAAGTCGTCGTCATAATTTACAAACGGCACTCCTCTGCCAAACGTACCAGCCACAAAGCCGGCGAGATCGAAACTACGCCGCCGCCAACGGCTACAACGCAGCAGTCTCTCCGAAATCCTTTTGCCAGCATGGCGTCCTCCAGTATTTCCTTTGTCTTTCTTACCTTGCTTTTTTCTCCGCAGGAAACACAAACAACTCTGCCTGCGCACCCGCTTCATTTAATTTTGTCACAGATCTGTCTGCCATACAACGGCTCCACGGTAGAATCCGTGATCACTGCAAATTTATGTATGTTTTTCCTGCCAGCCCTCCGGTTAAATCTTTCACCAGTTCCGGGATCAGATTTTTCCCGATCTGTACCTCATAGGAATCGTCCACTACTTTTTTCAATTCTACTTTAAAATTACTCATCTGTCGTCCTCCTGCTCATAGTATTTTCATTTTATCATATTTTTTACACTCTTACAATTGCTTTCTTCCGTGCTTCTTGACTTTTTTATCGCAGTATGGCTATCATGCAATTGTTTTTTGAAGGCAAAAAAAAGAACTCTCTGTCACACGTTGGCAAAGAGTTCCTTTCTTTTTATTCCTGCATTTCTTTTTTAGTTTTTGTTCAATCGCATCTACTACCGTTTTCAACACCTTGATCCGGGCATAATATTTACTGTTTCCTTCTACCACGATCCACGGTGCAGACTCCGTCGAAGTTCGTAAGATCATCTCATCTACAACTTTTTCATAGTCGTCCCATCTTGCGCGGTTTCTCCAGTCCTCGTCTGTGATCTTCCACTGCTTTTCCGGGATCTGCTCTCTCTCATGAAAACGTCGTTCCTGCTCATCTTTATCAATATGAATCCAGAATTTCAGCAAAATTCCTCCCGCATTGGTAATCTGTTCTTCCATGTCATTGATCTCGCGATAAGCCCGTTTCCACTCACTTTCTGTCGCAAAACCTTCGACACGTTCGACCAGCACTCTTCCATACCAGGTACGGTCAAAATCGCCATATGTCCCTGCTTTTTGGAAATTTTTTTTCCCAGAATCTCCACAGATAATGATGGGCTTTTTCAACATCATTTGGGGACGCTGTCAGGAACCACTTTCATAACCACGCGGATCCATGGCCTGCGTAAGACGTTTGATCGCGCCTCCTTTTTCCTCCGGCATCCCAGCCTTCGAACACCAAAGAACCACCGGCAGACGTTTCAGATACATCTGATTGTGAAGGGGAACGCAGTTTTTTTTCTGCAACTTTTTCTTTTCTACCTGATACTCTTCTTTTTGTCATTGATTTTGACAAGGTCAATCCCATGAAAGAACCCCATTGCGGAAACATTCTTCCCGCCTCCGGCAATTTTGGCGTTTTCCTGCTGAGGTGTCAGGCTTGCCTGAGGTGCTTCTTCCATACGGCTTACCAGAGTGGGATACGATCTTGCACGCGGCATGCAGTTTATCCGTGCCTTCTACAATTACCCACTGGAACTCTGCAATATCGATTTGTGTACCCAATATCGAATCCTGCTTTTCAAGCACTCGCGTAATTTTTATTGTTTTTCTTTTCCCTGTTTACACACACGCCATCTGGTGTCTTCATCCTTTTCCATCTTTTCCAGACGTTTTCTGCTCTTTTTGCCGAGATCAAAAGGAAAAAAATTTACAATCAATGTACCATCCAACCTATAAGCATCTTTTCAAACTCTGTGGCATCTTTTCCCCCAATTTCTCCTTCGTACACCCACGATACCAGCTTTGGTCAAAAGATATAGCCATCCCTTCCTTTTTCGGAGTTTTTTGTAAAAAACCGCCAAAATATGGGCGCATTTCTCTTCCTCTCCGGCTTTTCCGGTTTAAAACCCGGTAGCCGCGGGGATCTAAAAATTGAATCACACGATTGATCATCGTGCCTTTTCCTGCGGCGTCCACTCCGTCCAAACGTTACCATAACCGGAATCTTCTGCTCCTTGCATTTTTCGCTCACCAGTTCCCCGAGTCTGGTAGAAAGAGACTCCATCTTTTCTCATATTCGTCTTTGACATCTTTTTGTCTACATCCACTTGTTCCAGCATACGCAATACCTCTATTTTTTCCGGTAGATCCAAAAACCACCTTCCCCACGTACCGTTTCATCCAGTTCGTTTACTTCTTCATAAACGGCATAAAGATACGGAGCAATGACCATTTGCGCTACCGTTCTTCATTTTCAACGACGATATCCGAGGTAGAATGATTATGTAACGCTACCATAATTTCTCCACGATAATCGGAATCAATAACACCTACTTTATTGGCCGGTGCCAGTCCTTTCTTACATGCCATACCGCTTCTTGCATAAATAAGTCCTACAAGACCTTCCGGAATTGACATTGCGATTCCGGTCGGAATAAATTCTGTCGTTCCCGCAGTCACACAAACCGGCTGTTCCAGGCACGCATAAAGGTCTGCTCCTGCGGCATATTCTGTCCCATAAGTTGGAATATGCGCATTTTTATGTAATTTTTTAAAATCAATTTTTCGTTTTCTGCACGTTTTTCCTCGCTTATTCTTATTTTTCTTCCCAAAGAACGATTTCTCCGGCTTCCATCGTCTTTTTGACGTCAATGATCCGCTGGTTATCGGAACCTCGGAATCGTATTTTCAAATTTTGCGTTCTTCGATAAACGGTCCATCGATCAAAACATCGATGTATGACAAGAAGTTCCTTTGTTTCCGGCACTTGATCCATCATTTTCCGCAAAATATCCTCATCAAACAGATAGCCGGTATAACACCAGATATTTTTCTCCGGATAGGTCTCTTTTACTTTTTTTACCAGTGGCAGCAGTCCGGGCTGATTTTCCGGTTCAAAGGGTTTCTCCCCAGCAATGACAGTCCCGATACATACGATGGTTTCAAATATTCCAGGATTTTTTTCAATCTCTGCTTCGGTAAAGGGATTTCAAACCGGAAATCCCATGTTTTTCTTTATTAAAGCAGTTTTTACAATGATGCGTACAGCCGCTGACAAACAGGGAAACTCAGTTCCCCAAGCCATTTGCCACATCATATTGTTTAATATCTGCATAATTCATAATTTTTATTCCTCACCACTTAGATATGGAGTACACGGGCATTGATTTCTTTTTTGTCTTGCCGACATTCCAGAAATTCTCTCCCAAATATCCACACGTTCTTCTCGTAACATTCATCTTATTATGGTCTTTATTTCCGCAATTCGGACATTCCCATTCAAGATCCTTATTAATCTTGATCTCGCCGTCAAAACCGCATACATGGCAATAATCGGATTTTGTATTAAATTCAGCATACTGAATGTTATCATAAATAAATTTTACAATTTCTTCCAACGCTGGCAGATTGTGCTGCATATTTGGAATTTCCACATAAGAAATGGCGCCGCCGGCGGAAATCTTCTGGAACTGACTTTCAAATTTAAATTTATGGAAGGCATCAATCTTTTCACGTACATCCACATGATAAGAATTGGTGTAATATCCTTTTATCTGTCACATCTTCGATCGAACCAAAACGTTCTTTATCGATCTCCGCAAATCGATAACACAATGATTCTGCCGGTGTTCCCGTACAAAACCAAAGCCAAGCCCGGTTTCTTCCTTCCATGTATCGGTCGCCCGGCGCAGACGGTTTCATCACCTTCTTAGCAAACTCACTGCCTTTTTGGTGTCGTATGGCTTTTTCGCCAACCATCAATTTCGTTACTTCATACAAACCGATGTATCCCAATGAAATCGTAGAATAACCGTCGTGAAGCAGTTTGTCAATCTTCTCGCCTTTTTCAGACGATTACGCAATCGCACCATACTGCCAATGAATCGGGCTGACATCCAGTTACGCCCTCAATGCATGATGACGGCACATCAAAGCTTCAAAACAGAGTGAAAGTCGTTCTTCTAATAACTGCCAGAAATATTCCATATTTCCTTTGGCCAGAATACCGATCTGCGGAAGATTTAAACTGACAACACCCTGATTAAATCTTCCTTCCCATTTTAATTTCCATTTTCATCTTTCCATGGAGACAGGAAACTGCGGCAGCCCATGCAGCTAAATACATTTTCTTCATAATTTTCGCGCATTTTCTTTGCGGATATAATCCGGATACAAACGTTTTGCAGAACATTGTACCGCTAATTTCGTAATGTAATCGTATTTTCCGCCTTTGAGACAGTTATGCTCATCCAGAACATAGATCAGTTTCGGAAATGCCGGGGTCACATACACACCTTTTTCATTCTTAATTCCTCCAGGCGCTGACGAAGTATTTCTTCTATGATCATTGCATTTTCCTCTATATACTCATCATCTTTGTCAAGATTCAAGAACAACGTAACAAACGGAGACTGTCCATTGGTCGTCATCAATGTATTGATCTGGTATTGAATGGTCTGTACACCGGAACGAAGTTCATCTTTACCCGTTCTCTACCATACGTTCAAAGAATCGCCGAATCCACACTTTCACCAAATGTAGAAAGATAACGATCCCGATATTTATTGGCACTTTTCTCAAATATTTTCCCAGATGACGTACATCTACCGACTGTCCACCATACTGGCTGCTCGCAACCGCTGAGATGATTTGTGTTACCACCACAGTACATGCTACCTGAAAACTTTTTGGACTTTCAATCAGTTTTCCGTTCATAACCGTTCCGTTTTCCAGCATATCCCCAATGTTGATCAGGCAGCAGTTAAAAATCGGCTGTATAAAAATAATCCATATCATGAAAATGAATCATTCCTTCTTTGTGTGCTTTTACGATTTTTTTCCGGCAGAAGCACACGTTTTGTGAGGTCTTTTTGACACTTCACCCGCGATCAAATCTCGCTGAGTTGAGGCAATATAGGCATTTTTGTTGGAATTTTCTTCCATAACATCCTTATTGCTGTTGGAAATCAGACTCATGATCGAAATCGTCTGTTGTATTTGCTTTACGAACCAATTCACGGGTATAACGGTAAATAATATAAGTCTTCGCCAAAATAAATTTCCCCGCTGCCATCAATTTCTGTTCGATCATATCCTGAATGTCTTCCACCTGAATGGTTTCCCGGTTTACCCCTCAACACTAGCGATGATCCCATCAATATCGTCCTCTGATACTCTTTCAAATGGATCCACTTCCGCATTTGCCTTTCGTACAGCAATTAAAATTTTATTACGATTGTAATCCACAACTCTTCCATCACGCTTTACTACTTTCACAATAATTCTCCTTCCTTCTCAATCTTTATTATCATTATCGTTCATAAAAGCCGAAAAAGCCGGCTATGAAAAAAACATTATATCACTATCCGCATTTTCTGTCCACTATATCTTGTGATTTTTTTTCTTGTTTTTTTTTTGCAAGACACAATATATGGTAGTTGTACTAAAGTTGTAGAATTAGGAAATTAGGACATTTGCATATTTTTTCCCCTTTTTTTTCTGCAAATTGCTGACTTGAAAAAAGTAAATTCCAGTGTAAGAGTAAATTCCATCGGCTTTTAAATTTTCTTGATTTTGTGGGAGTTTTTTTTACAAAGTCTCCTGGTTTCTGTTATAATTAAGCCAACTTATCGAAATTTTCTTGATTTTATGGCATGAAAAAAACAGGCTACTGGAATTCGGTATGCTAGACTAAATTCCACTAACCGCATTTAGAAATTGTGAAATGTTTATTTCCAGTCCGACAGCAGATTTCGATCAGTTAAATAGTTACTTCTTAAAGCGTATCAGCTTAGGCGTTAGATTGACTTCGTCAGGTGTAATCGGCTTAAGCTGAAATGCTTTGAGAACATCTTCTCCAAGTGTTTTCAGGGCAGCATCATACGGTGTTTGACCACCAAGACTTTCTCTTGGAGTAGAGTTTATATGGTTCACAATAAGATTCACATCCCATTGAGTCAGGAATTCAAAGGATGTTCCTTTGGGCAATATCATGCGGAGCATGGTATGCGCCTGCTCGATGGTTCCCTTCTGTCCGCTCCGCATGGGATCACAATAATAAATGCTGCTTCTTTGGATGCCGTTAATACCGGTTTCCAATTTTTCCGGGTCACCAAATTCAGAGCCACGATCAGTTAAGACATTTTTTAAAAACAGATGTAAATTCATACGTTCCCATACGTTTTTCCAAACGGTCAAATACAGCGCGGACAGCACCTTTTTGTGCAGCGGTTAAGAAGAAATGCAAGAAACAGCTTTTCCTCTGTAAAGATCATGGTCAACAGCGTTTTATGGGAATCCCTTGATGACTTTACTGTATCCATTTGTACATAAGAATCTAATTCCATAGAACAGAAGTCTGCATAGGTTCTGTTGGTAAACACTTTGCGGTCTTTGATCTGTGTTTTGTGGCACTTTCTTGGTTTAAATTTTGCCTGCCTTTTCAGATCTACATTTCTGGCTGTGAACAGTCCTTTATCGATGTATGTATACATGGAACGGACAGACATATCAAGCTCCGGATGATTGATCAGGATCTGATAGGGTGACTGTCCCTGAGCGATCAACGGGTAATGATCTGATCTTTTTGGTGCAGCTGATGCCTGGTCATATTTATTCCGGCACGGGAACTGCTTAATAATTCACGGTACTTACGGTCTGCAAAGCGGGCATCATAGCGATATTTATGGGCAATAGTACAATGATTGATTTTCATTGGACAACCATTGCATACATAAGGTGCCCTATCAAGTCTGCTGCACCGTTCCTTTTCGAAATCCTTACAGGTCTGGTTGCAGGTTGGACAGGATGTGCATTTGACACCGCAGAGAATGATTTTTCCACAGGCGTTTGTTTTTTACAGTGATAGCGGTGTACACAAAAGTTTTTTGGCATTATAGAAAGTTCCTTTGTGGTACCAGTCAGAAAGACGTCGTGATCTAACCTCTTTTTTGAGATGGTTGTAGGATCTTTACAAAGGAATGCCGCAATGTCTTTAAAAGTTGCACCCTTGGATAATTCGTTTTCGATGTAGATACGGTCATTAAGTGTCAAATGTTTTTGGTTTCCAGGGATATATTTACTCATGATAATTCTCCTTCTACTGCTGTCAGAAGGAATTATTACAATAACACTGATGTATGAAAGAGTAAATATCTACTGTGCAGGACTGAATTCCACCGACCCGTGGGAAAGTGGAATTTAAAAATTTCAT
>VOFJ01002018.1_pt1 | contig 15560 bp, 24 predicted proteins | sample 5384081 | NCBI WGS metagenome assembly VOFJ01 (sample SAMN12384729, study PRJNA508395) | human gut metagenome | isolation source: healthy gut I | host: Homo sapiens
TGTTGTCGCGTTCGGTGCATGTTGCTCTCCAGACCAGCGAACTCACGTAACGTCTGTAGTACGAAGTCCTCCCTGCTTATCCGATTTCACATGCGGTGGCGCCTGCCACAAAGAATCGTGAAAGTTCTTTATGAGAGTAGTAATGCTCTGAGCTTTTTCTTCAAAGGCTTCCATTCATCTCACCAGGATAAATAAAAGACAACATCCCTAGTCCTTGGTCAGAACAAAAATTCATTTCCCAAAGGCTCCCGAAGTACAGGATGATCAGACGCCTGCATCGATCAGCCTTGATTGCTTATCTCGCTTGAACATGGAACTCACCCTACTCTCATCCCGAAATGTAGTCCCCCCTTCACATTCCGATTGAAATTGCCACTTCGTCTCCCTTGCCTCACTTTCTCCTTCCACCACCACTTATGCGTTTATTCTAACCTATTTGCCTGAAAATACAAGTAAAGGAATTTACTAAATTATTTTTACATAATTCTATAACAAAAGCCTTATAAAAACATAACAAAAGAACACCTCTTTTTGGTTATTTTCTCATTAAAGGTGTTCTTTTTCTTGCTTATATTTTTTGATAGTTGAACAATGGCCAAATTTTTCGGCTCATCGGCAGGTTTTCTTTTTGCAAAATCTTCTCGGCTGGCTATACGGCCATTCATCTTCCTTTTGAAATCTGCGGATGCAGTACAGAAGTACTTCTTCACCAGTAAAAGAGATTCTTCTATTATTTTTTCTCGTTTTTCTGTTTACCTTCTATGTCTTAAAAATTCTTCATTCTTCGGGCTGCTGCCAGCCATAAGGATCAAAATTTTTCTGAAATAGAACTCTTTGAAAGGCAGTGTAATGTCTTTGTCCGTAGAGGTTATTTTCTTCCGATGCCCTTTATTTTCCCAAATAAGGGCTTCCTTGTCTGAAACATTTCCCAGCATCTGGGATAGTTTCATTTTTTCAGATATCCAGCCTTTGAAAATGTACGTTCAAAGGCGCAGCCTATCTCTGTACTCTTCTTCAGCCTCTCACTGGCTCTTTCCTGTAGCTATGGTCACCATTTCTTGGTGCAGCTCCGCTTCTTTTGCCGTAGATGTCACAACCTTTGGCTTCACAACGCTGCAGATCAGGGGAATAAGGCGGCAGGAGAAGTATCAGCTGAAATCCCAACCAGGTACGGCGGGATCATCAAACATCTGTCTGAGATATTCAGAAACGAATCTCCCCAGACTATGCCCTGCACTGAATACCAGAAAACATCCCATGGTATCTTTCTTTCAGGAACAGAGGCAGACACGGCACTCTTGAAAGACAGGATGTACCTGAATATAAAACTCCTCATGTCTCAGATTTTCCCACATGGCAGTTGCCAACCTCGCCGGAGCGTACTGCTGACAAAAGGCGGCTGCATTACAAACATTATACTATTGGTTATTGCCGCTCATGAAAAGATTCCTGTCAAAGAAATCTCACCTTCCTATTATCTACTGCGCAATTACAACTCCCATACTAACAGTATCTGCTGCCATCTGCATAAATGGACGTCTGCGTATCATACAATGGGGGCAGCTCCGATTGCCTCCTCCCAGCAGTCCTCTAAAAACAAGACCGCCATTTCGGATATTCAGAATCTGAACAATATTTCCCTTGTATGCTCCGGGGAAAAAAGAACATAAAACAATCTGGCTCCGATTACCGGTTATCAGGAAACGATGAGCATTTCCAGATAGGAATCCTTATTTTCCCCGCATCTTCTGGCTTCCAATAACAATAACAAAGCCAAGACCCAGAAGCATTCCGATAGCAGTGCAAAAGGCCAAAAAATGTAATTTCAAATCCAAACATATAAACGGACTTTCAACATAATCGTAGTTATCCCAAGATTCGGAAACCGAATCAACATTTTCATAATCCCTCTGTCTCTCTATACATTAAAACGGAATGTTATTTACCGCCATCCCTGAACCACATAATCTTTTCCTTCCATACGTACCAGACCTTTTTCTCTTTTTACAGTTTTCTTGGCTGGCAGTGGTTTGACTGAAGAACAATATGAGCAAATTATGCAGGATGCGGATAAAGAATCGGCTGATGCAGAACTTATGGTTCGACTTGTGGCTGAAGCAAATGCGAGAATGGCAGCTCGTGATAAAGAAGCGGAAAAAAGCAGCAATGCTGGCAGAACGTCAAAAGCTGGATGATGAAATTTTCGCTGAATTTTTTTGCAGAAAAAGAACGGAAACACCCTTGGGAAAAAAGAAAGAAAGAAAGAAGTCGAGAAATGCTTAACTGTGGCATTCCTCTTGATGAGATTATAAGCCAGATATAATAAGAGCGTAGTACCGCCCAGCATCCAGAACGATGCCCCAGCGGTATTTTTTGCAAAAAGTGAACTTAAAAATAGTTCTTTCAAAAATCAGGGTAAAAGCAAAAAGCCCAACCGTTTTGGCGGTCAGGCTTTCACAAGGAGAGTTTATATCAACTGGCAGCGGCCAGATGGTTATGTTTTCAAGTCGCTTGCTGATCTGAACGGCAGCGGCGGCGGTTAGCTTGGTTTTTGTCCTCGCTCTTCAGGTTCAGAACCTTTTCGGTCAAGTCGTGACAATCATCCAGCCACAAATGGCAGTCGATTTCCGGCATAGCTTCTTTTAATGCTCGGAAAGTGTAAGTATATTGGCTGTTATACGCCTTCGTACACCATTCCAGATTCTCCATAGCATTATTGCATGGGTTCAAGTCACGGTGGTTTACATCGGTTTTATTAAGAGGGTCGTCATTCTCGATAAACAGAACCGCAACCAACTTGTGAATATTGAGGGGGGTGGGGTTTACCAGAGGTATCTACAAGAACAACGTGATAATACGGTGTTCCCTTTCCATCTTTTTTTGTTCGATTTTCCGATACTTGCAACCAGCGGCGTTAAATGCTCTTTTCCAGAGGATTTATTGGTGAATACCAACCCATCAGCGGCCACAAAATAATTTTCATATTTATTTCCGGCAAACTCTCTTTTTAGCTCCTTAACCTCACAAATAACACGATTGAACATATAATACTTTGTGTTTTCGGGGGTTACGTCCTTGCCGTTGAACTCTCCGAAGGTCTGCCACGCCTGAAGCTGAAGTCCACAAACCTGTTTTTCCTGTCCGGGAGTGGTTTTATCCCAACCGATAGTAGTTGTGATAAGCAGTTTGTCAGCATCAACCCATAAATCATCTCCAAAATACAGACGATCATCTCTCAGGCACACAGGATGGATTACGTTGCGCTGGATAAACCATCCATCGTTATAGTCCTTCGTGCGTCAACAGGATATTCCCGGATTGAGATTTTCTTGTTGTTATATGCTTCAATGAGCAGCGGAATATCGTCCTTGCTAATCAGCATTTGCATCCCACGCTTCATTTGCCTGTCTTTGCACTTTGCAAAGTCCTTATAATCGGTAGTGCGTTCAAAAATCTTCTCAACAGCTTCTTCCAGCATATCACAGCACCCCCCAATCACAGCCTCGTCAATGTCAGCAGGGGTAGCAGGCTTGAAATACTTTCGTTCCATCTCATTATAGTCACCGATCAGGTCATGGATAGTGGTCACAACACGCTCCATGTGTTCCAGCGGCTCAATATTGCCGGTCTGGTAGGCGGTGGCTGTGCAGGAGTTAAGGTAGTCAACCAGAGCTTCCTGCGCCATACGCTCCTCGTTCTGGTAGATACCCAGTGCCTTGTAAGCGGCCACAGATACCATTGCAGGGGTTCGATTTTCACCAACACTAATAATAATGTCGGACACGTTCTTGTGAAGGGCATTGACACGCTCCCTGTCTACGCTGTCACAGTGCGGCAGGGGAGCGATTTCCAGTGCATAGCTGTGGATTGCCTGAAGCTGTGCATCGGTGGCGTAGTCAGGCACTCGTTCAGCGTCAGCATCATAGCAGCACGTTCATCCTCGGATAGCTCAAAGGCTTCATCTTCAAAATTTTTCATATTCTCGTTATTCCTCTCATTTCTCGGCGGTCATCTGCATCTCAGCGTCGCAGCTGTCGCAAATCAGTTCTGCATCATCGGTCGCACAATAGACGGTCTTGCCACACTCAGGGGGCAGACGTAGGTGTGCATCCCATAAGGTGCCTCGGTCGGGGTCTTGCCAGTAATTTCCATTTACAAACTCTCCTCTCATAAATGGGTCTGTGGGGCACTCGCAGCTCCCCCGGTGGTTGCTCATTTTGCGGTCATTTATTATAAGAGTGGCAGAGCCACCAACACGACCAGCTTGCCGCCAGTCGTTATGTCGTGTGCATCTGGGTGCTGTCACCACCCGGCGGTGTCGTTCTGTGTATTTCCATTATATTCATAAATGTTTCTTTGTCAAGAAAAGTCGAGAAGAAAATTATAAACTTTCCATGAACAGAACAAGAGCCGTGTTGAGTGTCGTTTTTATCGGTTGAGTGCTGGATTTTGAAGTTTTCCGGCACTCGATTCCAGCACTCAAATTAAAAATTCACTTTCAGTTTTGAAACAAATTAGAGATGTTAGAGCATGGAGTTTTGTTGTTCAAATTCAGAAGATGCAGAACTGTTTGAAGTGCTTTCTATCACGGTTTATAAAGTTATGAAGGGTTATGAAACAAAATATCACGGCAAAAATAAAAGCCCCATCCGACAAGTGGATGGAGCATTGTAGCTATTATGGGTCAAATCTTGATGGTCATGTTGTGTTTTCCGGCAGGAATTTTCGGCTCGATGTCCGTGCATCCTTGCTCACGCAGCCAATCAGCGGCACGTTTTTCAGCAAGAGCGGCGGTTTCTCCGCTGTGCGCCTTTGGCTTTTTTGAGAACACAGGGTCATTCCGAACCAAAATCTTGATCTGGTATCGTTTGCCATCAATCCCACCATCGGCAGGAGCTGGCACAGATGCAGCACCCTCCCCGGCGGCACTGGCCGGGGCAGATGCAGGGGCTTCCCTTATAATAGGAGTGCTGGGAGCTGACTTCTCGATCTCGGCGGAAGTCTGGCTCTGGATGGGGTCGCCTTTGGCTACTTCAGGAACAGCAGTAGACAGCTCATCGGCGGCAGGGACGGTCTGATCTGCGTTGTTGCTGGCCGCAGAGGGCATGGTTGCATGGATGCCGGATGCCGGACGCTGGATTGCAAAAGCACGTTCCAGCACAGCAGAATTGCTCAATGCCCTTGTCAGGGCTTCGGTGGCAGTGCAACTCCACAGCTCCATCAGAAAGGCAAGGTCGCCCTCCATAGCATCGTTAAAGCGGAAGGTGCGCATTTTGCTGGGCAGCTTCTTATCCTCATACATTCGTTAATACGCTCCTTTCATACGTTTGTAAATACAATTTTCAAGCTGTTTTACAATCGTTATAACAATCGTACTGTATTAACACTTGAATTAACGTTTGTATTAAAAAGTATATTTCAAAAAGTGTCTCTTTGTCAACAACTGTATTAACAATCGTATGAAGCCATGAGAAAACGCCTGTATTTACAAACGTACATTTCAAACGTAAATCTGTAAATACAAGCGTTATAACGTGTGTTTATACAATCATGCCTTTTGATAGTAGGATTCCAGAGGGAAATACTTTCGGGGATAAACTTACCAACATTATCTCCGTTGGCAAGAACACTATAAACATACCCCTCGAAGTTCTCAATATCGCCAGCCTTTGGGTTATCCGTAATCAGCGTTTTATAGGCATTTTTTCAGCGTATCGGCAACGGCATTGTCAATTTGGTCTTTTGCGATTATCGGATACAGTTTCTTGATCTTGGCCTTGACCTTCAAGCCGATTGTCCTTGCGTCCGCTTCAGAAAAAATCAGGAAGGTACAACTGATAATTGACCGCTGGTTTACGACCTCTCCGCTTCTTCTCTACGATTTTAGGAGGTGCAACAGGGAACTCGCCCTCGGCCTTATAGCAGATTTTGAACTTGATACCTGTACATTTTCGTCCAGTCACAATACGGTCATACGACACATTTATATTCGATACTTCGTTAATCTCTTTTTACCGCTGGTTCGAGAACATCACGCTTGAAGAACTTGAACTCGGTATAAGCATCCTTGGGCACATCAAGCTGTTCCCTGAGCTTGTCCAGACTGAGCCGTTGTTTTTCAGGTGGCAAGTCCATCATGTCCACCATCATGCCATACAGCTTTATACTGTACTGTTTCTTCATGCGAATTGTGCTTTGCAGTCGATATTTGATGTAGCCATCCTGAGCTATGTTAAAAGAAAACATCTTTGAGCTGGCTATTGCAGTCAATCTCAACAACATACTGCCCTTTGTCCTTAAAGCAACGTGCCATCGTAAAAAAAGAGTGTACATTCCCCCACTCGTTTTCATCATTTTCGTTTCGCAGCGTAACCACGTTACCCAGAAATTTCTTTGTGCAAGCCTGAATCTGCTTATAGCGGAGGTCAGACACACCGATCAAGTCAGCATATTCCTTCAGCGTGAAGCGAACATTGCTACTGTCCGGCTCTCGTGCATTGATTCTGGACAGGTACACATCCAGCAAGCGAAGCTCACCAGCACCCCAGTCTTGAAACTTTGCCCAGACCAGCTTCTTTGATTTTTCGACCAGATGCCCAGCGTTTAAGGTGTTTTCCTCGCTCATAAGTACCACGTCCTTAATTTTTTATGCTACTATTATACCATGCCGTGATACTGCAATCAATAACAATATCACCTTTTCTGTTTTTTTTAAGAGATTGCTTTCAACAGTCAAACCGGGAGTTTATATCACCTAATCCGGGAAAATGTATCACCTTAAACCGGGAGTTTATATCACCCAAAGCGGGAAAAACATATCACCTTTAGCGATTTACACCTTATTATAATATACAAACAAGTAGTCTAATAACTTCTACAAATAAAAAAAGAAGAAGTTCCATGCAAAAATGGAGATTAAAAAAACACCTTGCGAGGGTAGCTCCATCTCAAGATACGGCCTGTTCATAATAGAACGGTACTAAAGGTGATACGATTTCCCGGTCTAGTCCACATTATTAAAAAGTTTATTTCAAAAATCTTTGCTACTGTCCATAAGGAAAAATTCCTCGTCCACGGCGCGCAAAGTGGAAATAACCGTGATTTTGTATCACCTTTCCGCTATGCAGGGTTTGGGGTAGGCACACCCCAACAAGAGCTGTCCGGTGTCATTTTGTGGACACAGGACGATTCTTGCTCTCCGTTTTCAGCCCCCGGCAGGGCACACGGCTTTGTTTACAAAGTCTAGTGTGTTACACCTTGCCAGAGATGTTCTCCTGCTCATACTGCCCTGCCAGCTTATAGAACGTGGTGCGCTTTAGCTCCAATTTCTGCATAGCAGCGGTGGCCGTGATCTCGCCAGCTTTCCAGCTTTTATAGGTCTGCTCCCATCCATCGGGGAACTGTGCAGCCGGACGGCCAAACTTTACACCCCTGTCATGTGCGCTCTGGATGCCCTGCTCTTGCCGTGCATGGATATTTTTGCGCTCTTTCTCGGCAGGTGTAGCTCAAAATCTGCAATACAAGGTCAGCGATAAAGCGGCGGTCAAGATTATCCCCGGTCTGGCTCGTGTCCAACATCGGCATATCCAAAACCTTAATATCCGCTCCGATCTCGTGGGTGATGTGTTGCCATTGCTCTTTGATTTCGGTGTAGTTGCGCCCCATGCGGTCAAGTGACACGATAACAAGCAAGTCACCCTTCTGCATCTGGTTCATCAGGCTGTTCCAGCTCCCACGGTTGAAGTTTTTGCCGCTGGCCTTATCACAAAAAATATTTTCGGGGTTCAACTCCAACTTCCTTCAGGTGGTCAATTTGGCGGTCGAGGTTTTGATCTTTGCTTGATACTCGTGCATATCCGTAGACGGTCATTGTCCGCACCTTCCTTTCATGTTTTAGTCTATCAAAAGTGTTTGTAAAAGTCAATAGTAATTTGCGAATATTCGCAAAATAAAAATTATAGATTTGCGAACACTAAAACAGGGTGTTTTTAGCTTGGCTTAATGGTAATAAATGGAAAATTCGACTGTTCGTAAGAGTGTACTTTTCCGAATACTCTAAACTCGAATAGAAAGACAGTTGCGATGCAACCAACACCAAAAATTAAAAAATCACTTTCAAAAAAACAAACCTAGTGCAAGATTCGCCCAGAATAGCTCAAAAACTCCCGGCAGCATCTTGATGGGGATTACGCCCCCATACCCTCGACAATAAAAATGCCCCTCCCGGCGGTCGGGAAGGGCAAGCCCATAAATCAAACAGCTTTATTTTTTGTTGCGGATGTCGGCGGCAATATTGGAATAGCTCTTTGTCAGCCCCAGAGTGATAGCAGCGAAGTCAGAGCCGCAATGCTCCTTGATGATATGCGAATAGCGGCGGTCTGGGGTGTTAATCTTGTCCTCGGCCACGGTCAGACAGTGGAGAACACCATCAACACCCAGCTTTTTGATAGTAGGTGCAAACTGCCCAACTTTGTTGAGAACTCCATTATAGAACTCTCTCATGCTCGCCAGAACGTTTACAGCGGCCTCCTGAACGGTTTTAACCATTCCATCGGGTAAAGTGACGGTTGCACTGTTAAGGTCGTATCTGGCCGCATTTTTATAGTTCTGGTAGCATTGCACCTGATACTCAGGCCGCAGGGTCAGAGTGTCAGAGCCAAAGGCGCACCACAGCAGGGAAGAAACGGCAGAACTCCAACACCCACAATTCTACTCCGCTCGGCTCCATCGGGTTCACATCAATCATCCGAAGTTCGATGTGATCGGCGGCACGATGCAGCCGTTCGATGGAATACTGTCCGGCAGGCTTAATCCGTACAGGGATGTAAAGCTCAGAGGGGCAGTGCAGGAGCTTTTTTAACCATCAAATCTTCCAGACTGTCCGCATAGTTGTTCAGAGTAGAGTAGTCTCAGCACAGGGCTGAAGTTGTTCCAGAACCCAAATTCAGACTGTCGGACGGATGCCATACCACAATATCCAGTGGTTCCGGCAGCAGTATAATCAAAATAAGAGCCGTCCACAAGTGGAGATGCAGCAGTCAGGGCGGTCAGAATCCAGCCATAAGCAAGGGCTTTCTGGGCGATTTCCAAATAGAGCTGGTTCTTCCAGTTGGAATAGTTGGTGTCGTTCTTGAAATTCTGGGAGTGAACCCACAGAAGCAAATCATCGGAAATGGAGAAGTTCACATGAACGCCGCACAGAGCCATTCTGCGCCTGTCATATTTTGCGGCCAGATACTCACGGTAGGTTGTTTCGGGTGCGTCCCAGCCGAAATACTGCGCAATAGGCACATCATTTTCAGCGTGTAGCACAGGCGGCACAGAGGACGGCCAAAGGTATTCAGGCTCTTTCTTCTTTGCAAGAGTGCGGCGCATTTCACGCAGCGTGTTATTTAAGTACGCTCGTGCGTCCTTTTCAGAGTGATAAATGGGGTGTTAATCTCCATCTGGTTCTCCGCAAAATCTCTCGTCAGGTTGTCACCCTCCCGGAAAGGGGTGGCGTTTTTGCCATCTCCCCGGCGGCGGTCACTGCAGCGTTTCCAGTTCAACGCCCATGTTCATCTTCAGGCAGTTTTTCATAATTTCGGGAGTAAAATTTTTCAGAATCATGTTGTATTTTCCTTTCTAAAAGTAAACTTTCAAATCAATATTTCTCCAGCAACTCCATCATAGCCATATCGCTCAGACCATCTTCCTCGGTAGTGTTGTCGTAGTCGGTATCGTCATATTTCAGATCAGGACAGTCAGGGTCAACCTTTGTGGACAATTAGCAACTCTTTTTAGTGCTTTGCTGGCTTTCCGTAGTAAATCCCAGCGGTTGTAAAGGTCATGTGAAGGAAGTTCCAGAGCATCGGAAAATGTGTCTTTTGTAGCATCAAACAAAAGAGAATGGCAAAAAATCTATCCTTGTAGCGATTCTGGATTTGCTGACGCACCCAAACCAAATCTTCTACGGCAAGCAGATATTTTTTGAGCGAGAGATTCAACAGAGATTCAGAAGAATCATTATTTGCTTTGCGGATGTCGTCAAAAAATAGATTTCTTGTTGGTGTCGGCATGATTGACAAGAAGAATCTTCGGTTCTTTGTAATATTCTTTGGCTTCTTTGCAAAGAAGTGGATAACGGTGGTTCCAATTCCAAATTGCGTCATAGAGGGAACAGGTCAAAAATGTTATCTTCGGCCATAGCATCCACTTCGTCATAAGACTGCAAACCACCATTATAAATTCCACCGATTGCACTAATTTCAAGCTGGCACAAAACTTTTACAGGTAACTCAAAACAAGATGCGATTTTGTCAAACAGGCTGTCTTTTCCTTCAGGACAAAAAGGCACCGGCATTTTTATCGCCCATTGCAAAACGATGAAATGGGCTATCTACATCCAACGGAGCTTCTAATTCGTCAAGATTGAAGTTTTTTGCACGACCTGCATAGTGCAGACTCTTTTGAATGTATTGGGTTTCATGGATTTCCACTTCATCCTGATATGCAACGTGAACATCAGAAGAACAGTGCTCTTTATAAAATTTATAAGTAGCTTCTGGAAGATACAGAGGGCTTTGTTGATGCCAAAGGTCGGTAGAAATACCGATACCAACGGTATCTTCCAAATCCTGAAAAGATGGGTTCTCCCTTCTAATATCTTCAATAAGACCTTTAACGTATGCAGCCATTTTTGAAAAACTATCGGCTGCACGCTGACTGCAAATGGTGCCGTTTGTAACGTTGCCAACAACGAATACTGGAATACCTCGCTTAATAATTCCATCAAATAGATATTCAACCATTTCAGGATGCAGAAAAACCTCACCACCTGTTAGATCAAGTTTCCAAATAAAGTTGATTTGATTCAGCAGCGTGTCGATGATTTCCGGCGTGATGGTTACGTCCTGTACATCTCCACGGGCACAATGCGCACAATTTAGATTGCATTGACGCGTAATTTCAACGCACAGGTGGTGCAGGTTCATTTTCACAGGCACGGTATAATAATCACTCATTTTCGGTATCCTCCATTTCATCTTCTTCCCAGATATGATATTCCAGACCGTCACTGTCAGCGGTCGAGAAGTACCAGAGCATTGTTACGCTGTCGAATTTCAACTCACAGCCGGAACAGGTGGGCGTTTCAAAGCCCTGGGCTTCGGTGCAACGTTCAGGCAGGGTCAGAACTTTGTGGCCGTCCATGTCATAAACACTGGTAATGTAGCGGTTGCCCTGCTTTTTCGGTGTTAATGCTTGCCGCCTTGATCTGGTAGCAAGCTCCCCCACAAGAGAGGGTTTTCACCTTTGCCGTGGATGATTTTCACTTCCCAGTACGGCGGCATAGCCATAGCAGCGGATTCCCACGAACATTCGTTGATGCTCTTGATTGCTTCTTCGGGGGTCATATTCTCGACCTTGCAAAATCTATCAGCTTTCATTGTTTTCACTCCTTAACCTCGATTTCAAACGGCTTGTTGTCCGGTGTGTAAATCGTAACGGTGGCGTGTGCGGTGTCCATGTAATAGCACTGCATCGTGTCATTATCATCCCATTTCACGGTTTCGCAGCCGCCGCTGAACTCAATTCTGTTCCCGGTGCCATCCCTGAAGGTAATGCTTGCTTGCTTCAGGTCATTCCCCGGCAGCGTCCACAACTCCATTTTGGTGGCGTTGATGGAGCTTTCAAAATCCGCTCCCCGGTGCTCCATTGTAAATTGCCCAGACATGGAAGGGCTGGTTTAGAGCGTTCATCTCTTTGGCAAACTGGTCAAGCGGCATTTCTTTTGCAGTAGTTTTCATGGTAGGATTTTCCTTTCTTTTTTTCATCCTCAGCGGTTAATTTTCGTTCATGCGATGGTTTTCTTCTGGTCTGTCAGCCCTAGCAGATAATCAGCGGACACATTAAAGTACACGGCCAGAGCAGCGATACTTTCACAGGTGGGCTGTGCTTTTCCACTCTCCCACTTTATAACAGCCCGGCGGCTGGTGTTGATGGTGTCTGCAAGTTTCTTGTTGGGTCATACAGGCGGCAGTGCGTAAGCTCCACAGTCTATCAGGAAATTTTGCCATAGGTAAGCTCCTTTCTTGAAAATTAAAATTTACTTTTCAAAAACTGACCTACTCTCACTCGGTCTGTCCATCTCTGTTTACTATCGTTACTGCCAGAGCTTCAGCAGTGTGCCATCTGGAAGGTATTGAACCCGGCGGGTCTGGCCGTCCTCGGTGGTTGCATCCACGTCCACGGCGATTCCTTCACGCTGGGCTTTCATCTGGGCGGCTCTCAATGCCTGATACATTAACGGCGTAGAACCGAACTTTTTGCCAGAAACGGAAACAGTAAACATTGCAGTCATGGTCTTACTCTCCCTCAAAATCTCACGGTGTCCACTGTGATTGTGCTTCCCTCTGTGGTGGTGATCTCGTACTCGGTATAGTGGCCGCTGCACTCGGTCTTGTCGATGCACAGCACTTTGTTGATGGGAACGGCCAGCAGGGTATTTCCTGCAATAATCTGAAGTTCATCCTGCTTGATGGTGGCATTGGTGCGTAGGTGCTGGAACTCGGTGGAGTGGTCGGAAAAGACAGCGGACACAGAAGCGAAACAGTTGTAGACCTCGGCGGCGAAAAGCTGAACAGGAATAATCATTGATGTATCGTCCTTTCAAGATTTGAAGTGAACTTTTTAAGTTTGGTACTACTCTCACTCGTACCCTCGCTCTCTGTCTGGCCGCTCTTTAGTCGGCCTGTATGAACATCTCGCCGCAGTCAGCGCACATCACGCGGACTTCCTTAGTGGAGCGGATGATGGTGTGACACTTGGGGCATACCCAGCGGCGTGTACTGCTCTTTGCTTTGGTAGGTTTGCTCTCGCTGCCCTCTTTGGGGGGTGGTGGGCTTCGGTGTGCCTGTTCCGGCAAAGTCTGTCCAGCCCAGCCGCTCGACCATTTGAATATCCTGCCAGCCTTGGAAGATGATGAAGTCTAGCAGTTCTTCGGTGGGGCTGGTGACTGTCCAGCCGTACTTTGGGTGATGGTCGATGTGCAAGCCGTGTGCTTCGGCGGTGGCCTTAAAGTTCTTGTTGTGGTACACGCCTTGATTGCTGGTATCCTTGATACCGTGTTCCAAGTCGTACTCGTGTGCCATCTCGTGCAAGAGGGTGGCGGCGGTTTCCTCGATGGGTCTTGAAAGGGTGGCTGATGAAAGGTTGATCTCGTACTTGCTCTCTTGCCCTGCCTGCCAGACCTTGCCGACCGTGATATGGCCGTATGCTGAAGGGGTCTTCTTGAGGGAGATAATCGGCTCCGGCAACTCGCCGTTGTAGTAGTGCTTATTAAGCTCTCTGAACATCTTCTCAAGCTGTCCGGCTGCTCTGCTGGTCTTAACTGTCTGTTTCATGTGAACTCCTATTCTCTTTACAAAAAGAATGGGGAGCAGTATAATAGTCTTGTAGATGAACCGCTCCCCAGCGGTCTAAACTCTTGCAAGTGTACTGTGGTAGGTGGCACTTGTAAGGGCTTTTTTTTTAGTTGACTGTCAACCGCTGTCCGGTGACGGTCTTGCTGTACTGTTCGTACAGGTCGGGGGCAACTGCCTTGATTGCCTTGCTGTCAAGTCGGGTCTGGCTGTAGTCGGACAGGCGAACTTTGTGGCAACCGACTTCCAGATAATTCACATTACGTTCTGCAAGTGCCGCCTTGATTTCAGCCTTGAGCTTTTCCTGTTCGGCTTGAGCCATCTCGATGAGTTGAGCGGCTTCTTTGTACTGCTCGACCATTTCCAGAATCTCGTTTGTGGTTTTCATGTTGATACGCTCCTTTTTTTGATTGTGTTTGTTTCGGTCGTGTGAACTGCTGTTCACTGTCTATATGATAGCATATATATGCAAGCATATCAATCCGCATAGTGCACAAACATATATGCTAGCATATAGCAAAACTGCACAAGATTGCACAATCAGGGCATATATGCTATTATATAAATACATTATAATGCAAAAAAAAGATGGTGGAGAAAATGACAACTGACGCACAAAAAAAGGCAACTGCAAAATATCTCGCTGGAAAAAAAGACCTTTACTATCAGAGTAGACCCAGAGGAAGCAGAACAAATACAAAAAGCCGCCGAAAAGCAAAGGGGAAAAGCGTCAACGCCTATATTCTCGATGCTGTTCAAGCATGGATGGAACAGGAGCAGCCCAACGACTGAACGGGGGTCTATTTTCATTTCCTGGCACCAGATCGACCGCCCAGGCCGGGGCAGTACATCCCAATATTTCATCCCAGCCCAAAAACTCCATCCGAACAGGGGTAGGGGGTGTATTTGCACTGGCAGCATTGCGCTGATCGGCGGCAGAGTAGACCGAAAAAAAAAAATCCCCCTGCTATTTCTAGCAGAGGATTGAAAGTTTACTTTCGATTATTTACCGTAGGATGCGTAGACTTCTTCCAGCTTCTTCAGGTCACAGCAACGGCCTTTAACACTGAGGTCATACGGAGAAAGGTTTTTCATCGGCAGTAAGTACAAGCTCTCTCAGCTTTCTGGCCGTGTTTTCAATCTCGGTCAAATCGGCAATGAGGGCTTGATACTGGTTCTGGAGCAGACGCTTATATTTTTTGCGTCAGGCTCATTTGCAATATCAATTAGCAGCAAGGCACTGTCAGGCACAGGAATCATGTTGTTAAAGTTGATTGCGCCGTACTGACCGCCATTGATCTTCCTGAAGTCTTTTCCGTTCTTCATCTTTAGGTGCTTGGGTTTCGGAGAAGTCAGTGGTGCATAGTATTTCATGCTGTCGATTTCAATGACAACACCAACATACGGACGGCTTTCGTGCTTATTCTCGAAACATGAGAATCAAAACCACGAAGATATGAGATGTAATCATCTGTAATATGGTAGAACTTCATACTTCTCCTTGCACAAAAAAGGGAGCGATTTCTCGCTCCGGCTTTTTAGGTCCACGTTTATTGGTAGTGGCTCACCGCTTTTTAGGTTCTCGTTTATTGGCAGAGACTCGCCGCTTTTTAGGTTTCCGCTTTTGGTGGGAACTCACCACATGAGGCTTTTTAGCCTTTCGGCCTTTTCCTCATCTATATTATATGCGATAGACTGCAAAAAGTCAATACCAGGCGGAATGTTCACTAAAAGTTTACTTTCAAAATTCAACTCGCCTCAAATTGGGACGGGTTCGAGGGGCTTTCAAAAATGAAACCACCTACCAGATTGGAAGTTGGTGCAGTAGCCCTCAGATTGATGGTAGCTTGTTATCCGAAATGGATAATGTTGGGGGGAAAAGCTCAGTCGTCATTTTGACTACCGAGGTCATAAATCAAACATTGTTACGTTGTTTGAACTGTTACCAAGCTGGTAACGGTTGATGGGTACTCAAAACAAGTACCGAGGTCTGAACTTTCCTCAGATTGAGGAACGATGTCGATGCAGCATATCATCAACTGTCGTCAAATTGACGACTGTTCAACTTATGTCAAATTGACACAGGTTGCCCGGAAAATTTCACAAAATGTGAACTGGCGTTCCTTTTTATCGTACCTTTGTCGTGGTATAATCATCTCA
>VOFJ01000824.1_pt1 | contig 15542 bp, 22 predicted proteins | sample 5384081 | NCBI WGS metagenome assembly VOFJ01 (sample SAMN12384729, study PRJNA508395) | human gut metagenome | isolation source: healthy gut I | host: Homo sapiens
CTCATTGTACTTCGTTCAGTTACGTATTGCCACTTTGAGTCAGTTCGGTTTTTTCTTTCATCAGGCTATCTGCACTACAACTGGCAAGCAGAACAGCCGTTACAAAGGATATAAATAGTTTTCTCATAAATTATTCATTTCAAACATTAGAAATTCAGGTTGATACCAAAATTTATTACTTTTTGTTGTGGATAGAATTGTCCATTACTATTGTTCGATGATTCAGGGTCTACCTTCTTTACGTTATCCCATGTAAAGAGATTGTAGGCATTCGCATATACTCTAAGTGAACGTACTCGAATTTTTTCAATAGTTTGCGAGGTATAGTGTAACCTAACTGAATGTTTTTTCAGACGCAAGTATTTGGAGTCTTTTAACCAATAGTCAGATTTATAATAATTAGGATGCGCGGCAGTGGCTGCCTTAGTGAAACGTGGGTACGTTGCTGTTGCTGCTGTTTCCGGTGTCCATCTTCCGATATGCTCTTCGTAATAATTACCTCCCAGAAATTATCCCATGCAATATCCTGTTGCAGATAGATGGATGAACGGGCAGGCTCCTGAAGCAATATACTAAAATCAATTCCTTTCCAGTTCAAACCGGCAGCAAAGAGAAAGTCATTTCAGGGACCGGATTATAGCCGATAGAGGCTTTGGTCGTTAGAATCGATCACTCCATCATGATTCAAGTCTTTATATTTAATATCTCCAGGTCGGCTTACTTGTCCGAATTGAACGGGAGAACTTGCTACATCTTCATAAGAGCTAAAAAACCGTCGGAAATATAGCCGATAAACTGTCCGATAGGATTTCCCGTTTGTGACATATAAGCATAGGGCTTTACAGATTCACTTTTCTCTACAATTTCATTGTGTGCATCTCCATAAATACCTTTTATGGAATATCCGAAAATCTCCTTTTTGATCTTGATAGCCTATTTCCAGATCGTATCCCTGATTTGTTACGACACCATAGTTTATGGGAGCCAATCCGTTTGAACCGGCTGCTTGAGAATATCTTTCCGGTTCACATAGGATATTACTACGACGTTCTTTTAAAAAAGTCGATACTGGCAGATATTTTATCTTTCAACCATTTGGTCTCAAGTCCTAAGTTATATTTCCGTGCAACTTCCCATGTGATATTTTCATTGGCGCTTTTTCCTTGAATCAGACCTTTAATCGCAGGATTATGTGTCTCTCAAAAAGTGTAGCCTAGTCCTTCATCGTATCCTGAACGATAATAGTAAGAGAAACCTCCCATTTTGTCATTACCAACTTCACCATAAGAGAAGCGTAGTTTAGTAAAACTTAAGATAGGGGGTTTTCTTTAAAGAAAGGTTCGTTAGTCAGTACCCATCCACTGATGCTGCAGGAAAGAGCTGATAACGGTGTCCTTCTGCAAAACGGTTTGAACCGTTATAGCCGGCGTTGATTTCGAATAGATAACGATTCTCATAATCATAGTTAACACGTCCTACTAAAGCCTGATAGATATGAGGTACACATAAGAATAGCGTCCACCGGGGTGGAAGTGTAACTCATATTATAAAGTACCAATCCAGATATATTATGTCCGGAGAAGGATTGCTTATAACGAACTGCCGCTTCAGCATACTTCCGATGTGTAGCTGCCGTTTTATTGGTGGCTTTTTTGGCAACACCATTTCAAGTCCTTGTTTATAAGTCCCGTTTACAGGATTATATTGATAGATATTGGGACGCTGCTGTATGCTTCGGTTATTGCTCCAGCCTGCATCGTAAGAGAATTTTCCGTCTATACTTAATCCTTTTAACAGTTTCCTTAGGTTATATTTAAAAAGCAAAATCTGTCTCAAGTTTGTTATTGAAATTAAGGAAAAATCCTGAATAGCATAATGTCACGAGTGGATGCTGTCTCCATATACCATCGGGCGGCGGCATAAGTCCCATTCGCATTTAAGATTGGGAATGCTTGAGGAGAATTGCGGTAGAACATGCCGAACAGACGCAGTGCTTCCTGTCCCGTCAGCATCATAGCCATAGGGGGCGGTTCTGACTTCGAAACGATAAGCAAGATTCACGGATACCTTGAAATCTTCAGTTAGGTTGATATCGATATTCGAACGAGTGGTGAGCCTGCTGTATTTATATTCCGAATTATAACCTTCTTTGTATAAGCCTTTTGCTACATCGGGTGAGGCTGCTAAAAGAGCCTTGTATTGTCTCATGTTCTTTAATTTTGTCTACGTCTGTCTCAAACATACCGGTTTGAGTGAAGTATCCCACAGAGACGAAGTAACGTACTGTTTTATTTTCCGCCCGATAGGTTTACATTGTATTTCTGTTGGAGACCATTTTTTTTCGTAAACATATCTACAAAGTCATTGTCCGGGTGTGTAAACGGACTTTTCTGGAGTACGATATAGATAGTTGTCATATTCTGACAGGAAAAGGCCGCGAGTATTACCGGTATCGGAAGGGTCAAAGCCATCATTGATAGCACCCTCACGCATGAATCTTGAAACGGATTCTGAATTTAGGGTTTGGGATATGCGATTGAAGGAAGTAACACCAAATTCAGATGAGAAAGAAATTTGAGTTTCTCCTTCACGACCTCTCCGGGTAGTTACCAATATCACACCATTGGCTCCTCGTACACCGTATACGGCTGTTGCAGAAGCATCCTTTAACACGGAGATAGTTTCAATATCATCAGGGTCGATTTGCGCCATAGGTCGTTCTACCCCGTCAATCAGTACTAAGGGGCTAGAGTCGTTCAATGAAGCACGACCACGAACAAACATCGTAGCCTGATCACCGCCGGGACGTCCGCTCTCTTGTCGGGTTACTAGTCCCGGGATGCGGTGCCACCTAAAGCGTTTGTGACACTTGATACAGGCATGCTTTTTCAAGTCTTCAGTTCCGACATTAGAAATTGAACCGGTCAGAGATACTTTTTTTCTGTGTTCCATATCCCACCACAACAACTTCATCTAATTGTGCAATGTCTTCTTCCAAGGTGACGACATTGATAAAGGATGATTCTTTTTTTATGGCAATAGATTGTTCTATAAAGCCGATCATTGAGATAAGAAGTGTTTGCTCTGCTTCGTTGGACAATGTAGAGTAAATTTGCCATCAAACCAGTCACTATTCCATTATTAGTCCCTTTCTGAAGGACAGTAGCGCCAATCATCTCCATTCCTTGGGCATCTTTAACAATTCCGCTAACTTTGGTTTGTGCACAGACATGCCAGATGGAGGCTGGTTAAGCATATGAATAATATTATTATCTTTTTCATGTTTTCTATCTATTAAATAGTTTTTGATGCCCGTTACCAACCTGGATTCTGTTGGATGGAAGGGCTTTCCTTGATTACTTTCAGAGGAATAGGATGATAATACATGTAATCTTTTAAAATTGCGTGCTTCATCTACTGTAATGCGTGTATAATGAAGCCCGGAAGCATTTTCTTCTACTTTCATTCCGATAATAGGTTCTTTAAGTTGATTGCCATCCATCCAACGTCGCAAATCGAAGTAACGATGTTCTTCAAAACAGAGTTCGATACGGCGTTCTTGCTTCACTTTTTCCATAAAGTTGTTATCTGTCACCCCATTAAGAAATTTATCATTTGTTCCGAATCCGGCTCTGGTACGTATTTTTTTACGGCTTCTATTGCTGTCAAACCATAGCCTTCTGGATCCGCACTCATACCGTAAGCGTGGTGCATGGCTTCTGCGTAGGAAAGTAGGATATCAGATAAGCGAATCATCGGGAATAAGTGGAAAACGGGTACTCACATTGGCCTGTCCGAAGTTCAGTGTTTTGTCCAGGAATTTAGCTAAATAATATCCCGTATTGGTCGAGCGGTTCTTCACTTGGTTGAGTCCGTCTATGGTTGTGTTATCACTAATTCGCGTATAAATGGTATTCTTTCCATAAACCGAACCGTCATATCCGATAATTGCTGCCAAACGCGGGTCTCTGTTAGTATACATGCTTGCAACCGTCAGAAGAATGGGTATAATCGCTTCCATCTTTCATGGTAAATGCATCGATCAATTGCTGTGAAGGTACTGTACCTCCTCCCTGATCTTTTTGAGATTGTAGGGGATAATGTCTGTTTTCCAGAGCATTGTCCTTAGCAGCCGTATAGAATAGGATATATTCGGATTAGGATTGGCATTGATAAAGATCTTGTCGTACGTTTTAGCAGCAGTAAGAGCTATCAGATTATATTTTTTATTTCCATTCGGAGATATTGTTCCGTCTGCATTTAGATTGATTACATCTGCACAAGCTTTGGCTGCAAGTTTCCAACGTTCCGTCACATCCGAGCCGTCAGTATAGCCTAGTAGTGGATCGTTATTATCCGTTCTGTTGTAGAGTGGGCTTGCGGCATAGAGTAAGGTCTTGGCTTTAATAGCAAGTGCCATTCCTTTAGTCATACAGTATAAGAACCATTTCCACCTTCCGGATCAACTTTCAACACAGCGGCAGCACTCTCACATAACTGTACGATGTGATTGACGCAGTCTTTGAAAGATCTCTTGCCTTTTTGTCTGCAGTTCAGGATCGTCGACTTCGTAAATACGATCGACAATAGGAAAGCCTCCGTAGTGTCTTAACAGGTTAAACTCGAATAAGGCTTTGTAAACATTCAGTTTCCGCACAATAGGCATCTTTAAATGTCTGGATGTCTTCTTCTGTCTTATTTTTGTAACACCAAGTCAGCCTCACGCAAATATTTGCGGAGCAAAAATAGGCCTGTTGAATTCCCTTGTATGACTTATTCCAACATTCTTCAATCGGATTTGAAGAAGTGACATACCCACGAGACAACTTATGAATATCCGAATCTATGATTGTACTTATTCCATCATTGGTGGCTGCATCTAAAAAGGCATTTTCCTACGTGGTTGAAGCCTTCGGGAATATATGCATACACCTGATTAATCGGTTTCAGATAGTTCTGTTCATTCGTAAAAAATATCATCAGGCTGCCCAGTCATAGGGCATGTCATCCAGATAATCACAACCGGAAAATGTTAGTGTTGCGCTTATTGCCAAATAAATTATCGATTTTTTCATGCTATCAGAATTTTAAGGAACAACCTATACTCATGTTTTCTCGTCAAAGGAGCTGCCAGTGAAGGAGCTTCAGGATCAACCCATTTATATTTTGTCCAGGTAATCAGATTCGTTCCGCTAAGGAAAAGTCTCAATCCCTTAAGATGGATTTTTCTGTATCATTTTTTTGTAGGAAAGTCATAGGCAACTTCCAGTGTTTTTAATCTTAAGAAATCAGCATCTTTCACATTTAATGTACTTATCTGCCTGTTATTAAGATTGGCATTGTCCAGTGTTGTTAAACGTGGAATGTTGCATTCTGGTGTTCGGGTGTCCAGTAATCAAGTTGATGCTCAAATATGGTTCCGTTATCAGAAAGGATTCATCACAATGTCCGAATATTGACGAGAGACTTTGCGGCTCCCTGAAATAATGCGGTGATCGAAAATCCTTTGTAGCCGACTCCTAAGTTAATACCATACATGATTCTGGGAATGTCTCCGTAACCGATAGGTACCATATCGTTTACATCAATCTGTCCGTCTTTGTTTATATCTTCATAACGTACATCACCTGGTTGGACATCAGAGAATGTTTGTACAGGAGAGGCTGCTATTTCTTCCCAAGAATTGAAAAAAAGCCTTTTTGCAATGTATCCTCGATTTTCTCCTAAAGCCGTCCCTGATTCTTCAACCATTCGTATGGCTGATCTACTTCACCGTTTGCAATCAGTTCATTCGTAGAATAAAAGAGAATGTACCACCTATGAAATAGCTCCAGTCTGCAATATTTGAATTCCACATGGCAGATAAGTCTACTCCATGACTATTGATTTTGCCTATATTCTGCTTAAATTCCTTTACATTGCCGACAAGAGAACTGATTTTGTTATTTACTACATACATATCATGACGGTTGTCTTTAAAAAATTCTGCTGTAACAGATAACCGGTCTGAAAATAGTCGGGTATCTATTCCGATATTCAGAATTCTAGCTTTCTCCCAAGTCAATCGGGATTTGGAAGTATATCCTGAATGTATCCTCCAAGCTTTGTTCCCATGTTTACCCCCTGTGATATAGACTTCGTTTTGCGGCACATACGTCCCCCTGTAATAAAAGGCATCTACGCCGGATGAGTTGCCGACTTGTCCATAAGATGCTTTTAGCTTCAGGTAGGGCACTATTTTTTTTGCATCTTTCCAGAAAGATTCGTTAGAAACAGTCCATCCGGCAGATATTGTAGGGAAGAAACCGAATTTGTGTCCCGGACCAAATTTATGAGATCCCTGATGCTCCGATAACATCGATGCCATATTTTTTATCATAATTATAGCCGAACCAACCATTTACGCTTTGGAATCGGGTTGGCAATACCATTTCATCATTGCTTTCATATTGTTCATAGAAAGCTAAAGCCGAAACTCCATGTTTTCCAAAGGTACGGTTATAATCTAATTGAGCCACGATACCGGTCCGCGGAAAGAACTGGTATTATCTACCTTGTTTATCATTGAGTCATCTTCACGGGGCCGGCGGAGAACATTCTCATTCGTCGCATCCTTTTCGTAATATGCGAAAGTTATTGTACGTCTGATAGAAGAAATTGTGCGTGAATCCATGGATAGAGCAACAGAAGCTTTTTAATCCCTCTGTTATGAAGGAAAGATCCTGTGAGAGTTTTGTGCGGAAAGAACCATACAATTGTTTGTCCTGGAAGTAGCCGGAGCGATTTAGCATTGCCCATGGATTTTCACGGAATGCATTTCCTGCTACAATTTTCCCATCTTCTGCATTGATAACATTGCCGTATTGATCTGTATATCCTTGGTCATTGTACCATTCTGGGAAGATTCCTCGCGGTAATGTGACTAGATTTTTATAGATATTTTCGGCTCCGCTGCCAGAAAAGGCCATTCTGACTTTGATACCAGCCATACAGATTTTACATCCAGTTGGGTAGTGCGAGTTACGGCAAAATCGATATTGGAACGGATATTAAACCGTTCGGCAGAGTGATTGGTATTATAATCATGTGAATCATCTGTATTGAAGTAGCCATTGTTACGAGTATACATTGCATTCACGAAATATGTACTTTTTTCTGTTCCTCCTTGGATATTAAGATTATAGCGTTGGCTCCATCGGATATCCTTTAAATATTTATCAGCCCAATCTACATTGGGATATAATATGGAATTAGGATCATTCTTAGCATAATTCATTATATCATAGTTCGAATACAGGGGATCCATATTGTCATTATGACGGGCTATGTTGTGCTGTCTTGCATAATCGGCTGCGTTTAATGAATTTAATTCTTTAAGTGGTTGTTGAGCTATAATTTGAGCCTGTCAATTCAACCTGCGGTTTCCCTTTGCTCCCTTACGAGTTGTAACCAGAATAGCTCCACTGCCTGCACGCATTCCATATAAGGCTGTTGCTGCAGCATCTTTCAATACGGTAATTGATTCTACTTCGTGTGATGACAAAACAGCAAAATCCGTTCCTGTCCATCAACCAATACTAATACATCGGGCGAATTACTCCTTTGCCCCTCTTATCCAGAATGAATTCTGTTCATTCACTAATCCACCACCTTGCACTTGTCGGGCAAAATAACCAGGTACCAGTCCGGCTAATACTGCCGAAAGATTTGTAACAGGTAGATTGCGTAACTGTTTACCCGAGATTGTGTAGGCTGAACCGTTATAATCTCCCATAGGGAGTACACGATATCCTAAATCCAAGGGTACATCTTCTTTTTGTTTTGGACATTTTTTGTGCCTGGCATATCAAATAGCCAGGAAGTAGCCCAACCAACAACATTTTTTTAAGAACTTCATATGTACAATTTTTAAGTTAACGTCATAGTAATTTTATTGATTATTTTGAATTTTGTCTATTAATACCTTCATCCAGTATCCTCCGATCACCGAACGAGCCTTCTAAAAGCCAACCCATCGTCCGCTGTCTGTATGGTGCCAGTCGCTGATAGGTACACGTGATACTGTTTCATTGATATATTTATAGACAGGATCAGAGAATTTCTGGAAGGTTTCCTTATCTGAAGACATAGCCGCCGTCCACATGATCCAGTCGGATTTTGTGTATTCTTTACGAGAGTCCAGAGGAAGCCCGTAAGGATTCTGCTTTGTCAAGTAATAGTTAATCTCTTTTTCTGATAACATTATTAGGGAATAAATTCAGGTTCCACAACTTATCCCAAACCATGTTATATTTTTTGACTCCAGGTATCTTTACGGTCAAAAGCCAGACGGTAATGATCTCCCTCATTCGCCATTTCTTCCCATTTCACTGCCATTTTCTTAGCTATAACAGCATATTTTTTCAGCTACATCATTCAATCCGAGCATCCGAGCCATTTTCGCTGTATCCCACTACTCCCATGATAGCTTTTACAGAAAGATTGGCATTGTGTGCCCAATGTCCGGCGAAGTCATCCGTGCAAAGTTGGTTTTCGGGTCCTGTCCAGACTAAGTTTTTTTTAGTTATTTAGTTTATTATCAGATATGTATAGCTAACATGTCTAGTTTCTGTGTTGTAATTAGTTGGTTTTTCGAGTGTTTTTGTAGTCTATAAAATGATTTATTTCTAGGATTTGGGGTATCCCAGATTGTTTCAACAAATTCTAATTCTAGAATAAAATATCAACAGTTCATGCATGATAAAGAAATAATATATCCCCAAATGTAGTTTCAGGGATCAAATAAGATGGAATAAAGACATGATATATTAGTGGCGGTTTAAAACAGACTAAAAATGATTCCATCCATTCACTTGACCGACAGATGTTTTTATATCCTTATCTCCATTATAAATCGCGAAACATTGTTCCGTTGGAGTATTAGATAGTTTAGCCCATTTTGAAATACCTTTAAAGAAATCCGGTGAATAAGTTGCTCCTGATTTGATTTCATAGGCATACTGTTTCCCGCCAACCATTCTTAATAAGTCAACCTCATTGCCAGTACTATCACGCCAAAATGATAATCCCGGTTCAACACCTCTATTATAGGATTCTTTTTTACAAATTCATTGATGACAAGATTTTCAAACAATCCTCCACGTAAAAAATGAGTAGTTATTTGTTCTGCATTTTGTATGTCAAGTAAAGAACAGGCTAGCCCTGTATCATAAAAAAATATAACTTAGGAGTTTTTACCAATCGTTTGGCATAATTGTTATAATCAGGTTTCAGTAAATAACAGATATAACTTTGCTTCTAATATAGATAACCAGTTAGTAGCTGCTGTGACAGAAATTCCACATTCATTTGCTAATGATGAAAGATTTAATAATTGCCCCTATGCGACCTGCACATAATTTGAGGAATTTAATAAATTTACTTAGATCCCCAATATTACGTAATAATCTCACATCTCTCTCTACATATGTTTGTATATAGAAAGGATAATAATCATTCCGGATTTATAGCTTTTTATCATAAATACGTGGATAAGCTCCCTTAAAAACTTCTTCATTTACACTGGATGGCAATATTTCTCCTTTTTTCCATTTCATAATGCGAAAACGGTAGTAGCTTGAGTACTGCCGTACGTCCAGCTAATGATTGATTCACACTTTCCATTAATAAGAAGTTATGAGATCCAGCCAGCATATACATACCTTCTTTATTCTCTTTATCGGTATGCGTTTGAATATAAGAGAAAAGTGACGGAACTCTTTGAACTTCGTCGATAATTGTTTTATCCGGATAGGTGGAAAGAAATCCTCTCGGATCATCTGTAGCAAATAATCTCATATCAGGATCTTCCAAAGATACATACTCATAGTCCTGAAAGGAATTCCTCAATAATGTTGATTTTCCAGATTGTCTAGGTCCTGTCAATGTGACAATCGGATATTTATTTGCCATTTCAATTAGCTTGGATTTCAATATTCGTTCTATCATTGCTGCTTTTATTTTTATTATTTGCAAATTTAATCTTTAAAAGTGAATTTGCAAAACTACTCTGTTTTTTAATTTAAAGTTCTCTATTTATATTAGATCTTTTATAATCATATCTGCAGCATACTATAAGTAATTATAATTTAAGCAGCCTGTCATTGAGCCTGGATTTAAACAATGGCAAGCTGCTTATTATTTATCTTATATTCAATAATATACCTTCTATCTGTTCTACGGAGCGTATCAAAGCTATTTTAGCATCAAAGAATTTCTTAAAAACAAGAACTTACATTCAACAACTGATTCGCATGAATAATTAAGGTTGCATTGCTTCATTTTAAACAGTGATGCTTATGACTAATTATTTCCTAGTGCTGTATTCAGTCGGAGAACACCTTCAAAAAGAAGGCTCCACTTGCTTGTGCGCCCATAGAAGCAATATTTCCAGTAAATATGGATCCCCAATAATAGTTACAATACATTTCCGGATAAGTTCCACGAATCAAGTTTGCGCTCAATGTTTCTGCATTTTTTCGCAGGAAAAAGAATCAGATTCTGCCTAAGTGTACTATTAGCGAGCTTCATCCAATGCCAAATTGACTATATAAGGAATCAAAACAGGCTTTTAAAAGATGCTTTGGTCCATAGACTGACCTTCATTACGCAAAATGCCATTAGTTAAGCACCTATCACTGGTTGTGACATAGCTAATTACTTTTTCTGCACATGTCAGATAATATTTTCATTTGTAATATGATACAATTGCCTACTTGCTTCTCCATACGTACCTTGCGTATAGGTTAAAGGAGGTTCCTCTATTCTACCATCTCCCAATGTTAAGTAATTATTGTCGTAGGCAAATTTATGAAGTATTTTAGCATCTGATAAATACTTATCTTCATTGTATTTTTTATACAATTTGGCAGCCATCAAAGCACCGGGAGCATTGGTACATATATTCCGGCTTCGCCCATTAGAATTATTTTCATTATTCCAAGGAAGTCCAGTTCCTTTATCATCTGTCCATTTTCGTGTAATAATGTAAGTGTCATACAACCTCTTGGCTGTATCGGCAAACTTATTATCGTCTAACACTTCTGACATTCGTAACAAAGTCAGACCAATCCAACACATATCATCAGTATATGGGTTTGAAAAGCCTGTAGGATCGTTGTTGTCGTGATGATAATTATTTCCATGATTTTGAAACCATCTTTCAAAATATTCTTTATATGTCGCAGCCAATATAGGATTATTATCTTTGATACGTTCATAAGAATACAATACCACATCAATAGCATGAGCCTGTTGCCAATAAATATAAGTATTAGCCGAATTTCCAGATATATTTTGGGGTGATACCCAAAACGTTCCTTTCGTTTTATCCATAAACTGTTCAATAAGCACATACGTACAACTATCTGCCAAAGGCACTCCCTTATTCGATGGAATAGCAGTAATGGTGACTCTTTTCTGATTTTCTTCCGTAGTTATCCACCACAACAACAGATATGAAATAAGGCTCTGCGGATGTCAACCGGAGTACATGACCCTTCTCCTTTCTGGATCGTATTCACTCTTTTTTCGTCATTGGAACCTTTTCTGTTTATAATAGATTTCTACCCCTAGCATATTGGTCACAGTAATCGGATTCGTCCATGTTAGATAAAGTTCATTGGGATTTTGTGTAATCTTAGCCTTCAAATTCGTCACTGGTGCAATTGTTATTTGCGAAGTATCGGTGTTACCTTCTATTGTATTGGCATCCTGTTCATTTGTTTCTCCACAGCCAATACATGAAAATATAAAAATTAAAAACAATACATATTTATTCATTGCGATTAGTAATAAACGATTGAAATGCTGTGGATATTTACAAATATCCACAGCATTTACAATCCCCATTTATAGTTTATTTATTTTTCGGTCAACCTTTAGTTTCCTTCTTCCCATTCGATAGCTTGGTCCTCATCCGGAATTTGAGTATTGATTTGACGTTCTAATGTCAACGAAACCCATTACATGAAATTCAGTTTCTACACCGGGAATCGTTGTATAGTCTTTGAACGTATAGTTGATATTATTGATAATAATGGTTCGATGCATTAAGTAAGGACGGATAGCATCCATTGACTCAGTGATACTGTAAGAAGCAGTGATCTCATTATTAAAATCATCTTTACCGAGCGCAAACTGCATTTTATTATTGGGGTCTGCCGGAGAAAGCGTAACCATTCCATTATTGTTGAATTTTGCTTTTAATCCGATATCCTTTCCTGTCTTGACGAGTTTCATCAAATAAACCTGCATAGAAGAATAACGTTTCATCGTCAACTACATACATCATAACATAATTCTTCACGTATGGTGCATCTGTTTCTGAACCATTCAAATATGTTTTGTAATTTACAGCACTATAGTTTCCTGAATAATCATTGAATGGCATCACACGAAGCAATGCCTTCCGATAGTGCTTTCGATAGTTTGGGGTATAGTTTCCATCAGGTGATTCTTCGATAGTCAATGGTAATACCCATTTGTCTGATAAGTCAATGCCCTCCATTGAAAAGTCGATAGGCATTAATGCTACATCTTGCCCGGCATTGATCTGCACCGTTTCTGAATGAGAGTAGAATTTCTTTTGGCAATACTTGATAGTATAAATCGGTACGATTATTGAAGCGTTCTTGGTTCAGTACTTCCAAGGTATCCGTATCCAAACCAACATGTACTGTAATGTTACGTTCATTGGTAGTAGATCCGCTCACAATGACTGGTAACTGAAATGTCGTCTTTTCATCACCAGATCTATAGCGTACATTGATTCGAGATACACCATCACTGTTAATGGGAGCTTTTAAATGATATATAATGTGTAAACTGTTCATTTTCCCATTCATCATTGCACGAACTACATAAGCCGGCTATGGGTAACAGATATAATAAGATATTTTTCAGTTTCATATTCTAGTTTTTTTAGATTAATCATTGTAGGTCCATCCCGGGTTTTGGGGTCAGAAGTTTATTTCGTTTCAGTTCACTGTGTTTGATGGGCCAAAAATACATTTTCGGTGAGAAAGTAGCAGAAAGATTTGATATAGGAACCGGTGTGTGGAACAGGTCTTTATTGGCATTACTCATAAATGTATAACAACCGTAAACCGGCATTGCTTCCTCTACTTCCGCATCTTTCCAGCGTCGAAGATCATAGTAGCGTTTTCCTTCAGCAAAGAGCTCAATCTGACGTTCGCGTTTTAGTTTGATGCGAAATTTAATCGGGTTACTATATGTATCTGCATCATAATCGGGGACCCCGGCACGCATGCGTATTGGTTTTATACCTGTACGCATATCTTCTACGTTGCGGCTGATTGTGTAAGTGATGGAGCCATCCCAAGAAGGAACTTCATAACTAGTAGTCAATTCATTCAAAAGCTTTCTGCATACATCAACAGAATATCGGCATAACGAATAGCTGGTTCATCTTTATCTTTTACCTTGGCTGCATCGCGCTATTATAATAGGTGTCATCAGGATGCACATACTTAGCGACCCCAATGCCGGTGCGCAACCAGAACATACTATTTGCATAACCATTTACATCTCCGCGATAATAGAATACTTGTTGATCTTGATTCTGAACTTCTGGTTCATTACCTAGATGCCAGTACATACCGTTATAAGCAATGGACGCATAGAAACGTGGTTCACGTTCAGCATATTGCAAAGATACTCCATTTGGAAGCGGTTTGTGATCTGTATTATTTGTTGTATAACCAGTTGTGCGAGGGCGAGTATCTATGCGTCCTTGATAAGCTTGGAGTGCCTGCATATTCAGAGTTCATTCCCGGACAGTCAGTACCATCGCTCATATAATAGGCATCTACCTGTTTCATGGTGGCACCGTGCGTATTCCATCCTTTAGCTACAGTAGGCAATTGATGAATGACCATATCTTTGATGCGTTCACCGGAAATATTCTTTCCACGAGTAAAAATCAATTCCGGATTGTCCATAGCAGTTACCTGTCCGTTGAATAGAGAACGATAAGATTCGAACGGATCAATATTCTGCCAACCTTCGGGAAAATGTTTATAACTATATTCCGGGTGAATCGGAGGAGCGATGGTAGCAGGAAAAGCAATAGAATGAGTCGACCGGAAATCGGCTGTATAAATATGGTAAACGCCTAGTCCCATTACATCTTTTGCAAGCATTTGCTGCTTTAGCCCATTTACTGTTGTCGTATACAGGATTTAATAAACGTTTCCCGTCACGGTCCAGTAATTTGCTGTGCATACGCATCATCGTTGCCATTCATTAGCGGACTCGCAGCATAAAAAGCATTGCCAAAGCACGGGTAGCTAAGGCAGCACCGCGAGTAGGACGGGTAATGGAAAGCTGGTCTCTTTTCAAAGGTAAACCCTGTGCTGCCAAGACCATCTCTTTAGCGATATAATCTACACATTCATCGTATGTATTGCGGGGAAGTTCCAAATCTTCGTATGACTGATTGTAATCAAAACCCTCATCCGGAACCAGTGGAATAGGACCATACTTCCGGAGTAACAACCAATAGTAATAGGCACGAACAAAGCGGGCTTGTGCTTTGAGGTCAATGATTTCCTCCGCACTATGCTCAATGCTCATATCTGCATACTGGATGAAAATAGAAGCCTGTCGAATACCATTATAACAACGGTTCCAAGTATCTTGGAAAGTGTTTTCATCGTATGCTCCTTCACGGAATTTATTATAAGATAAAGCACCGCCTTTGGTTGCATCCACTGTAACATCATCATCGCCATAATACATGCAATCATCAAACACAAAAGGTGTATTACGTTTACTTGCAACATCACAACATTGTCCCAACAAATAGGTATACGCCTGTGCCAACCATTGTTCTGTTTTTTTTTTATAGTCGGTAAAAAACTTTATCAATTGTTTCTCTATCCTCAAAAATGTAATCAGAATCCAAATAATCGGAACAAGAAGTGGAACTGATCGCGAAAAAATTGCGATTAATAGTATATATATTTTTTTCATATCATTAATCATTTATAAGTTAACGCTCAAACCTAACGTTACGGATTTGGACAATGGATATTTCTCTCCATTATTGCTACCCATTTCCGGGTCCCAGAGTTTGAAACTAGACCATGTAAGTAAATTGGTTCCAGTCAAGAAAATACGTACATTATTAAAATGTATTTTGTTAACCAGTGCTTTGGGAAGTGTGTAGCCGATATCAACCGTTTTCAGACGTACGTAGGAACCGTCACGCAACCAGTAAGTAGAGTTGCGGTAGTTATTAGTATAAGCATAAATCGTTGTATTTCCATTTCCTTGGTCCGTGTAACTTAGGCGGGGGAAAGTAGCATTGGGATCCTCGTTGGCTGCAATACCTAATTTCTCGGCAGTATCCGCATCTACCCAGCGATTATCCAAAGTTCCTTTAATAATATTACCCCATTGCCCTTCGCTGAAAGGCTCTGATACATTTCCCGGACAAAAGAAAAACTGCGACTTGCCCGCGCCTTGAAAAATGCAAATTG
>VOFJ01000753.1_pt1 | contig 15531 bp, 27 predicted proteins | sample 5384081 | NCBI WGS metagenome assembly VOFJ01 (sample SAMN12384729, study PRJNA508395) | human gut metagenome | isolation source: healthy gut I | host: Homo sapiens
ATCTTATTTCCCGCAGATTCTGCAGGGACCGATTGACGACACAGTAAAAAAATGGCAGGGCAGTTGTATGAAGGACATAAATTTGAATTAAGTAGATTATGTCGGGGGGACACAAAGAATTTTGTGGGGATTTTTTAAGAAGATGGTTCTTGCTGACTGGTCAGTAGTTTTTTTGTAGAAGCTATTTTTGGAAACCCTGACCAGTATCATGGACTGGCGATATTTGGCGTCTTGTTTTATTCTATTCAACTATATGCTGATTTTTCTGGCGGGATGGACGTAGTGATTGGAATTTCGGAAATGTTTGGAATAACATTGGATGAAAACTTTAAGCGACCGTTTTTTTCAACATCCATTACAGATTTCTGGCATCGCTGGCATATCACATTAGGAACATGGATGAAAGATTATGTGTTTTATCCATTAACGCTTTCAAAATGGATGGGAAAAATTCAGAAAAGCGGCTAAGAAAAAAAATGGGGAAGAAGATTGCGGTTAAGCTTCCAATCTGTGTGGCGAACCTGATTGTATTTTTTTTGGTCGGGGTCGGCACGGTGCAGCATGGAAATACATAGCATATGGTATGTTTAATGGCATAATTATTGCGTTTAGTGGTATGATGGGAGATCAATATAAGAAGTGGAAGAAGTCTTTGCATATTACAGGTAAAAGAAAACTGGTATCATGTGTTTATGATTTTAAGAACTTTTTATATTGGTGAATATCAGCTGGTTTTTTGATTGTTCGGATACAGTTGGACAAGCAGTCAAAATGATGAAATATGCAGTGACATCCTTTGAGCCGACACAACTTTTCCTGATTCCGGCGGGCAGAGAAGGAGTTGCATTTACGCCATATGCGTTGATGATTCTTCTAGGTGGATGTATAGTTTTGTTTATTGTAAGTGTATTACAGGAACGTGGAATCAAGATTAGAGAGAAAATTTCAGAAAGAAGTTTTGCGGTTCAATTTATTCTTTATGCAGGACTGTTACTTTCAAATTGGATTTTTTGGCTCTACAGCAGCAGTGAGGGGATTTATATATGCACAATTCTAAAAAGAATAAGAAGAATGATTATAGCAATTGCTTTAATTATAGTAATATTACTTGGACTGGATTATATATTGTATCCATGTACTTTTATGAGAAATGATATTCATACAGTGACGACACAGAAACATCAGGACATCTTTATGGGAACTTCTCATGGAAAGATGAATATAGATCCCAAAACAATTTCATCCGTGACAGGAAGGACAGGACATAACCTTTGTGTTGGAGGAGAATACGGAATTGACGCATATTATTTAGCAAAATTATTGCTTGAGAAGCAGAAACCAGAACGAATCATTTATGAAGTGGATCCCGGGTACTTTGCGACTCAAAAAGAAGAAGGAAATAATTATTTGCTCTTTTATCATCAGTTTCCAATCTCTGTTTCTAAAGCCGAATATTTTGGAGATTTGTTGCTGGATTGTGATTTTCGGAGTGTATTGTTTCCCTTGGTATGAGTATTCATTATCCTATGAAATACAATCGATACCAAAAACAGTTTCAAAAAGTGGAACAGAGATTACAGTGTGTCAGATTTAAAAAGTGATTCACAGGAATACCATACAGATGGATTTATTGAGCGATATGCGGTAGATACGTCAACGTTGAAAATGACACAACCAAAACTCTTTTCCGAAGATACAGTTAATGTACAGAGTATGGAATATCTACAAAAATTAATTAAGTTATGCAGAAAAGAAAGGATTGAGTTTGTAGCTGTAACAACCCCAATTCAGAGGAGACACTGAAAAAAATATCAAGAGAGTTATGAAGAGGCATGGAATTATTTTGAAACATTTTTCGGAAAAGAAAAAGTTCAGTATTTAAATTTTAATACGACGTATGATGAGGTGTTTTCATATGATATTAATTCTTACACAGATTATGATGGCCATATGAATGGAGATTCGGCTAGAAATTATTCGGAAATACTTGCATATTTTTTAAAAAAAAATAGCATGCGAAAGTAAATATCATATAGTCTGATCGGAAAGTAGAGAGGTATTAGACGATACGTTGGTATATCAACGATAAGATGATTGACAGATCTTATGAATTTAAAGACATTCATAAGATCTGTTTTAAATTTACGCGGGCAACGAGCCAAAGTCCATGCCTGCACGAGACCTTGGCGACTGCCGCGATAACTTGAGAAAACTCGCGGAGCGTGTTTCTCATAGTTTAAGAAAAGTGTGATAAAAAAGATGTACAAAATATGTACTTCCAAATGAATGCTTGTAAAATGAAGTAAAATTTGTTATTATATAACCGTATGTAAAAAAAAATTGTAACATTTAAAAAAGAGGATATGAAGATGAAAAAGTTTTTTGATTTGCACAATTCTAGAAATCGTATGATTTTATTATGCTGTGTTGATATACTTACGATGATTGTGCACCCGTTCTTATCATTGATTTTTCGATATGAATTTAAATATGCATGGGTACCATTAGAGTACATTCACAGTATTAAATCATATATGGTAATTAATATTGTGACTACTTTGGTGATTTTTCTGCTTTTAAATTTGTATAACAGTGTATGGACATTCGCTGGATTAAGGGAGTTGACTCTGATAGGAACAGCATGTTTCCTGTCGACAATTTGCCAGGCATTTGGAATGCAGATCCTGGTGCTTCCAGTGCCTAGAAGCTATCATATTTTTTATTTCTTTTTACTGCTTTGTACGACAGTACTTACCGATTCTCCTATCGAATTTTCTGGGTGTTGAAAAGCGGATTGCGAAAACCAGAGAAGGGCATGTTTATCATACCTTGGTAATTGGAGCAGGTGAAGCAGGAAGTATGATTATCCAGGAGTTGAAGTATAGTGCGCATTTGAATAGCAAAGTGGTTGGAGTTATTGACGACAATCCACATAAAAAAAAGGAAAGCTGATCCATGGTGTTCGCATTATCGGAGGAAGAGAGTGCATCCTGGATGCAGCAAAAAGAAATACGATGTCGATGAAATTATTCTGGCAATTCCGTCCGCTTCGCCAAAGGTGACAAGAGATATTCTTAAAATTTGTAATCAGACAACCTGTAAGTTGAAAATTTTGCCAGGTATGTATCAGTTGATTACAGAAGATGTGAGCGTATCAAAATTAAGAGATGTTTCTATTGAAGATCTTCTTGGCAGAGATCCGATCAAAGTTGATCTGGAAAGTGTCCGTGGATTTATTGAAGGAAAATGCATTATGGTAACTGGCGGAGGCGGTTCAATCGGAAGTGAGCTTTGTCGTCAAATTGCAAAAAATATAAACCATCAAGACTGATCATCTTTGATATTTACGAGAATAATGCTTACGATATCGAACAGGAATTAAAACTGAATCATCCAGAATGGAATTTAACAGTTCTGATAGGATCTGTCAGAAATACGAGTCGTATTGAATCTGTAATGAAAACTTACAGACCGATGTGGTTTATCATGCGGCAGCACATAAACATGTGTACCACTTATGGAAGACAGTCCGAATGAAGCAATTAAGAATAATGTATTCGGAACATATAAGACAGCGAGAGCAGCAGACAAATTTGGTGTGAAGAGATTTGTTCTGATTTCAACAGATAAGGCGGTCAATCCAACAAATATCATGGGTGCCTCCAAAAGAATGTGCGAGATGATTATTCAGACATTTAACAGATATTCTAAGACAGAATATGTAGCAGTACGTTTTGGAAATGTCCTTGGAAGTAATGGAAGTGTAATCCCATTGTTTAAACGCCAGATGGCTGCTGGAGGAGGACCACTTACAGTTACACATCCAGACATTATCCGCTACTTCATGACAATTCCGGAAGCTGTATCACTTGTTTTGGAGGCAGGTGCCTTTGCAAAAGGTGGAGAAATCTTTGTCTTGGATATGGGAGAACCGGTGAAAATCGCAGATCTGGCCAAGAACCTGATCCGGCTGTCCGGTTATACACTTGGTGTGGATATGGACATCAAGAGTATACAGGACTGCGCCCGGGCGAAAAAGTTATACGAAGAACTTCTTGTAAAAGAAGAAGGAATTCAGAAAACAGAGAACAATCTGATCTATATTGGAAAACCACTTGAGTTTAATGAAGTACATTTCTTGAGCGGATTACGCGAACTTGAAGAAGCAGCTATGAATGAGAGTCTGAATGTAAAGCAGATCGTTTCAGAAATTGTCCCGACTTATCATATCAGACAGGAAGATTTGAAACGTGACGAAGCAGTTAATAAGGAATTGCGTGAACTTGGAAAGATCAGTCATGAGAAACCTGTAATGGAGGATTAAAATAATGGAAAACAGACATATTGCATTTTCCCCACCGGATATTACTGAGGAAGAAATAACAGAAGTAGTTGATACACTGAAAAAGCGGATGGATCACAACAGGACCAAAAACAAAGAAATTTGAAAAAAGAAACTGGCAGAGTATATTGGCACAAAGCAAGGTTGTATGCCTGAATTCTGCTACTGCCTGCGCAGAAATGATTTTGAGAGTGCTTGGCATTGGTGAAGGTGATGAAGTTATTACAACGGCTTATACGTATACAGCAACGGCGGCGAGTGTGATCGCACATGTTGGTGCGAAAATTGTCATGGTTGATGTGAACCAAGACTCCTATCAGATGAATATGAATCAGGTAGAAGCGGCTGTGACAGAGAAGACAAAGGCAATTATCATGGTTGATCTTGGCGGCAGAATCTGTGATTATACAAGAGCATTTGAGATCGCAGAAGAGAAGAAATCAATGTTCCATCCGAAATCAGAGATTCAGAAGAAGATGGGACGAATTGCAATTATGGCAGATGGTGCTCATGCAATGGGTGCAGTACAGAATGGAAAAAGATGTGGAGCAATTGCAGATTTTACAAGTTTTTCTTTTCATGCTGTGAAAAATCTGACAACTGCAGAAGGCGGAGCTGCTACCTGGAGGGATATCGAAGGAGTAGACAACGAGGCACTTTATAAGCAGTTTAATGCTATTATCCTTACATGGACAGTCTAAAGATGCCCTTGCCAAGACACAGCTTGGAGCATGGGAATATGATATTGTCGCTCCATACTTTAAGTGTAACATGACGGATATCATGGCTGCTCTTGGACTGGCACAGTTGAGACGTTATCCGGAGCTTCTTAAGAGAAGAAGGACTATTATTGAGAGATACAATGAAGCATTTAAGAATGAAAATGTCACGGTTCTGGAGCACTATACTGAAACAGAGCAGTCCAGTGGTCACCTGTATCTTGTCAGGGTGAATGGAAAGACTAGAGAAGAGTGCAACCAGATTATTGAAAAGATGGCAGAAAAAGGGATTGCTACAAATGTACACTACAAGCCTTTGCCACTTCTGACAGCGTATAAAGATCTTGGATTTGATATCCAAAATTATCCGAATGCTTATCATATGTTTGAGAATGAGATTACATTACCACTTCATACTAAATTGTCAGATGAAGATGTGGAGTATATTATTACTTCATTTAAGGAATGTTTATAATAGTTTTTGTGTAATAGATTAACGAGTGAATAAGAAAGCTTGAAAAGGATGAATTTATGAAAAAATGGGATGAATTGCCAATAGCAATGCAGAATGAAAAAGTGAGATATTATTATGATGTCTTGCAGAAACATGAAACAGAACTGAAAATCAAGAGACTCTTTGATGTTGTTTGTTCTTTTCGTGATGATTGTAATTTTATCACCAATCCTTGTCCTTCTGAGTATTATGATCAAGCTGGATTCGAACGGACCTGTTTTGTTTAAACAGGTCCGTGTAACTACTTACGGAAGAAAATTTAAAATTTGGAAATTTAGAACGATGGTCAATCATGCAGATAAACTGGGAACGCAGGTTACAACTAAAGGAGATGCGCGTATTACAAGAATGGGACATCTGCTTAGAAAGGTTCGCCTGGATGAGTTGCCGCAGTTGTTTAATGTCTTAAAGGGAGATATGACTTTTGTTGGAACAAGACCCAGAGGTACCAAAATATGTGACGCATTATACAGAAGAGATGATGGCTACTTTTCTGCTCCCAGCAGGTGTTACTTCGCGAACAAGTATTGAATATAAGGATGAAGACAGCTTACTTGAAAATGCAGAAGATGCAGATGAAGTATATATAAAAGAAGTATTGCCTGCAAAGATGGTGTATAATTTAAGAGAAATTGAAAAGTTTAGTTTCATGAGAGATATTTGTACCATGATAAAGACAGTGATTGCAGTAGCTAAGTGATGAAGTAGAGGATTTAGAATGATAGTATCGGTTTGTGTTGTTGCATACAACGAAGAAAAGGTTTTTGGGAAATCTTTTGAATGATATCAAGGCACAGGATTATGAACATTCCAAAATAGAAGTTGTACTGATAGATAGTATGTCTACAGATCATACGAAAGATATTATGAGGGATTTTCAGCAGCAGACGTCTGATGATTTTTAAGAAAATTCAAGTATTAGAGAATTTGAAAAAAAAAGCGCAGGCTTCCGGTTGGAATGTTGCAATTCGAAATTTTTCTGGAGATGTAATGATTCGTGTGGATGCACATGCATCAATTCCCCTGAATTCGTGAGAAAGAACGTAGAGATTCTCGAATCAGGGGGAAATGGTTTCCGGTGGACAAGACCCAATATGATTGATGAGAGTACACCGTGGAAAGAAACCTTGCTTCCGGGCAGAACAGTCTATGTTTGGAAGCAGTATGGCTTCTTATCGGAGAAGTCAGAAAAAACAATATGTCAAATCTCTGTTTCATGGCGCATATCGTAGAGAAGTACTGGAGAAAGTAAATGGGTTCGATGAACAGTTGGGAAGAACTGAAGATAATGAATTCCATTATAGAATTCGACAGGCAGGTTATCAGATTTGTTATTCACCGGAAATTATATCATACCAGCATGCGAAGTACACTTCCGGGTATGCTAAAACAGAAATATGGAAACGGATACTGGGTAGCTTTGACATTGAAAAGCATGTCCCTGGATGTCCGGCAATTTATCATTTTGTTCCGTTTGCGTTTATCGGAGGCATTATAGTAACTTCTGTACTTGCAGCTTGTCATCATTCACTTCTTGCAAAGATGATGTGGGGAGCGTACAGTTGTCTGGCGGTTATTATGTCATTAATGGCTGTCAAGGGAAAGAAGAAGTATTGGCAGGAATTGCTGCTTCCGTTTTTATTCTTTTATTGCATGTTAGTTATGGAATTGGAAGTCTGGTTGGATTTTTAAAACTTCCATTCTGGAAGTACAAGAAATGCGAGAGGTAGGAAATGGGTGATTTAAGAGAAAAATTGGATCGTGTAAATATTAAGGATCTTCTTTCAATACCACAGTTGATTTGTGCAATTCCTTTTGCAACTTTACTGAAAAGAAAAAGAAAAAGATATGTGGCTGATTTGTGAAGATTATAATGAGGCACGAGATAATGGATATTGGTTGTACCGCTATATCAGACAAAATCATAAAGAGCAAGATGTTGTATATGCAATCAATAAGAAATCAGTCGATTATAAAAAGGTTGTCGGATTAGGTGAGGTGATTCAGTATGGAAGCTTTAAACACTGGATTTACTATCGGCTGCGAGTAAAAATATTAGTTCTCAAAAGGGAGGAAAACCGAATGCTGCAGTATGTTATTTGTTGGAAGTATACGGAATTTTAAAAAATAAGAGAGTATTTCTTCAACATGGAGTGATCTGTAGTGATATGCCGTGGTGTTATTATAAGAATACAAAAATGAGACTATTCGTATGTGGCGCCCAGAAGGAATATGAATTTATCCAGGATACTTATGGATATCCAAAGAACTATGTGAAATATCTAGGATTGACCAGATTTGATGGACTGCATGATTTCAAAGTAAAGGAGAATCAGATCCTTGTTATGCCTTCCTGGAGAGAATGGATTGCAACTCCTACATCTAAATCCAAGAATTTTGATGATGTAAGTGATTTTAAAAAAGACAGAATATTATCAGCAGTGGAATAATTTCCTGAACAGTGAAAAATTAAGGAAACGCTGGAAAACATGACCTTCAGATGATTTTTTATCCGCATCGGAATATGCAGAAATATCTGAAGGAATTCCATCCAAAATCCGACAGAATCACAATTGCAGACTGGAGAAAGTACGACGTACAGGGACTCCTGAAAGAATCAGCCTTTCTGATTACAGATTTATCCAGTATATTTATGGACTTCGGCTATATGAGAAAGCCGATGTTATATTTCCAGTTCGATATGAAGAAATTCAGAGAAGGACAGTATCAGCAGGGATATTTTTGAATACAAGAGAGACGGATTTGGGCCTGTATGTGAGAAATTGGAAGAAGTTGAGCAGGAATTAGAAAAGGCGGCTGCTAACCAGCTTCAGAATGATGTGGAGTATCTGAGAAGGGAAGAAGCATTTTTTTCCATTATGGGATTCAGATAATTGCAAGAGAAATTATGAGGCTATAAAGGAAATCTGATATGAAGAGAATATTAATTGATGGAATGTCGAATAATATGGGGGGAATAGAAAAATTTGTACATACCCTGTATGAAATATTAAAAGATGACTGTAAAGTGGATTTTATAACAGTTGATGATAAAATACCATTTGAAGAGGAATTCAAAGCGAATGGATCAAATGTCTTTCGGATTACTCCAAGATATGTTAGTGTCAAGAATTATAAAAAAGACATTGATAAAGTTTTTAAAATGAGACACTATGATGTCCTTTGGTTTAATAAGACAACTCTCAGTAGCATTGATTGCCTGAAAGCTGCAAAAAAAAAATGGAGTTTCAAAGATTATTTGTCATAGTCACTCCTCGCAGAATATGGGTGGAAAATTTACTATGATGATGCATTGCCTGAACAGGAAAAAGGGTGGGAAGGTTTATTGATCAGAGAATAGCTTGTTCTCCGGAAGCCGGCGGAGTGGTTTTTGGAAAGAATCATAAGAATGTTATGATTTTTCAGAATGCTGTCGATATAAAGAAATATGAGCCGGATCAGAAAATAAGAGAAAAAAAATACGTTATGAACTTGGAGTGGAACAGAATTTTGTGATAGGTCATATCGGACGTTTTCTCCGGAAAAGAATCATAAATTTTTAATTGATATCTTTGAAAAAGTGTCAGAGCAGACAAAAGCGGTTCTTCTTCTTTGTGGAGACGGAGCACTGAAAAATGAAATTCAGGAGTATGTGAAGGAAAAACAGTTAGTAGATCGGATATTCTTTTTTGGGAATCAGAAATGATATAAACAGAATACTTCAGGCGATAGATTGTATTGTATTCCCCCTCCGTTTTTGAAGGACTTCCCTTTGCACTTGTAGAAGCACAGGCAGCAGGAGTTCCCTGTGTTGTATCAGATACAGTAAGCAAAGACGCTGGACTTACAGAACTTGTGCATTTCCTGAGTTTGGATGCTCCATTAGAAGAGTGGAGAGATACAGTTCTGAACTATAAAGACTACAGGAAAGTCATCAGTGTCAAAAAAGCAACTAGCAGATAAAAGGATATTCATTGGATGTAATGAAGCAGAAAGTAAGAGAGATTATTAATTCATAATAAGGCGGAAAAATAGCATGAGAGCAATTACTGATATTAAAGAGATGCAGCATATCGCATTGGATGTGCTCATTTATCTTGATAAAGTCTGTAGTAAATATGGACTTAAATATTTTATCGTAGATGGAACACTGCTCGGTGCGGTCAGACATAAGGGATTTATTCCGTGGGATGATGATATTGATGTCTGGATGCCACGAGCAGATTATGATAGACTGGCAGATGTTATACGACAGGATGGAGAAAAAAAAATATAAATTTTGTACACCACAGAATACGAAAAAAGTTTATTTATCCGTTTGGTAAGCTGATCGATGTCAGAACAGGACTTTTGGATGATACTAGTGCAAAATGCGAGATTGAGTGCATATTGATGTATTTCCATACGATGGATTGCCAGGAGATAGTGAACCGAATATAGAAAATTTGCGAAAAGATGTGTTTATCTTGCTGAACAGAGATATCCGGCATTTACAACCTGGAAACAGGCAAAAAGAGAGAACAGATAAAGGACACTTCTATTTTGCAAAGTGGGTGATGCGAAAAGTAATCGGTGGTTATAATATTGTAAAGATAATTGACTGGTATGCAAGAAAACATGCAAATACTTATCCACGTTTTATATGTTGTCTTCCGGCAGAATATAAATATGATCAGATTATGGATGCATCAATTGCAGATAATCTTACAGAGCTTGAGTTCGAAGGACATAAATTCAAAGCTCCGGCAGATTATGATACATATTTGAAAAAGTTATATGGTGATTACATGCAGCTTCCGCCGGAAGAGAATCGACAGCCTCATGCAAGAAAGGCCTGGTGGAAGTAATTGGAAAAAAGAATAACGTAATTAAATGTATCAGATATAGTCTTTTTGTGTTGCACCTATGGATTGGAATTTTAGCACTTGTTAAAGGTAGCTTTGAAATTGCGTTGTTGTGCGTGACAGTATTCTGGTTTCATAATATTTTATTTAGTCTGGAAAGATGGAATAGCAGATTTATATTCTTTTTTTTCATTGCATGATTTTTATGTTTTTAATGGTGCGGCCGATTATCAGTATATTTAAAGGTTATACCTGGAAGTATTATACAGATGCAGCATTAAGATTTACATTTGTGAGTCTGTGGATTACTCTACTGTCAATGTTTGTTGGAGTGATAATGTATGAACAGTATCATGCTTGCGCATTAAAAAAGATCTCGTTCTAAAACAATAATTTCAAAAAAAAAAAATGTTAGATGGTATGAAACGGATGAGTTTAGAAAAAGTTTGCAGTTAATAGCTGTTATTGTTTATTGCATATCTTTTGTTGCATACTTTTATTTGCAGATGGAAAAAAATACATGTTTATGAGAGGGAAAGTATATAATGATTTTTATACAAGCTTTGAGAGTACAGCCCCATATATCGTGCAGGTTCCTTGCAAGTTTTAGAACTTATAGCCTGGCAATATATTTGTCAACAGCACCAAAAAAAAGAAAAGCACATTTTTGATTCTGAGTTCTTTTATCTTAGCGGATTTCCCGGTACTTTTTATACGGAAAAAAAAAGAAGTTTGATTATGACGGATGCACTTTTTATACTTGTGTATTATATTCTGCGTAATGGAATGGGTGAGCAAGAAAAGTGGCTTGGAAAGGTTGAAAAAGACATGTGTTTTTATAGGAGCCCCGCTTGCACTTGTGGCAATGGGAGCAATGAACTATATAAGAGCAGGTTCATCTGTATCGACAAAAATATCAGATTTACTTCTTGATTTCTTTTTTTAAACAAGGAGTTAGTTTTAACGTTTTAAATTTGGGATATGAAAGTATTCCGTTTTTACCACAGCGTAGATTTAGAAACTATACTTTTGGAAGTATCATCGATTATTTTGCACATGGTAGTTTCGCACAGAAATTTTTCCATGCGGAAGATTTAGGAAGTGGAAATAATTTATTGTGGGCTCTTAAAAGTAACAGTTTTGCTCATAATATGTCTTATATTGAAGCGGATGATTACTTAAAAGGACATGGTGCAGGGGTCTTCTTATATTTTGGAGGTTTTTTGCTGACTATGGGTATATAGGAATTATTCTATTTAGCATTCTGCTAGGTGTTATTCTGATTTGGTTTGTTAATGTAATGAGAAAGATGAATTTTGGATCAATGATCGTAATTAATATCATCATGAATATCTTTTTTATGCCAAGAGGAGAGGCAACAGGATGCATCACATTTCTTGTATATGCACAGTTTTGGGTAATTATTTTAGTGGCTTATATGGGAGCTGCTCTAATTGCTCGTACCTATTCGTATAAAAGTTTAAAAATGAAAGGAATTGAAGAAAATGTTTGAACATTTTGGAATTAAAGACATCTTTTGTGGTTTATGGAGATTTAAGTATCTGATTATTGCAGGTATAATTATTGGGGCAACGGTACTTGGAGGCTACTTCTTTTTTAAGTTCTCATCACGAAATTAATGAAGAACATAAAAGTATTATATGTCAGAGACCTGGTATTTTGGAAATACAACTTCTGATGCACAGGATAATACGGAATCAGATTTAAGACCGGCAAAAACGTTTAATGCTCTATTAGATTCCGATATGTGCAGAGGATATGTAAAAAGAAAGACTTTTGGAAATATATTCGGAAGAGGAGTTGCTTAAGATTTTTTGGAAACGAAGGAAATGCAAATGGTTTTACCTGGGAAATCATGACAAAAAATATGAGTCATTTACTAGGGGATGGAGAAGAATCTGTAAGCCTTGCCATGAAACTGGAAGACGAGGAATGTGTAAGGACAATTATGTCTATTTATGATGATTTTGCACATAAAGTGCAGCAGGAAATGCAAACTACATATCCGGGAATTACAGTAACAAATCTTGGAACTGGTGAGGAAATATATGTGTCTTCACCGGACGGTATGTCTGCAAAAGAAAGTTCGGTTCTTGGTGCAATGTTGGGGTTTGTAGTGTCGTGTATCATTGTATTCTTTATCTGTCTGTGGATGCCAACAGTGAACCGGAAAAGTGATTTTGATGAATATGGACTTTTTGTATTAGGAAAAGTGGAGGAAATAAAAAAATGAGACAGGAAAGATATGATGTTTCAGTGAATTTGAAAAAAAAGAGAAGAAAATAAGAAAACAGCGTATAATATTATCGAAATATGTAAGAAGAATAATTGGAAAAAAAAAATTGGAGTAGTATCAAGTACATCTTATAAAAAGGATAAGGTGGTTGCAATACTTAGCCGTTCTCTAAAAAAAAGGCAGGAGAGACAGGAATTTCTTTCACAGAGATTGAGCCTTTGAAGATATATGCGGATGCGATTTATAAAATACAAGACTGTGATGCAGTAGTGCTGGCAGAAAAAAATATAATTATACAAAATTTAGTGACTTTGAAGATATGTTGCAAACCTTAAAAAAGAATATAATATTAATATTGTCGGAGTGGTTACTTTCTAGAAGGGATTTATATGAATATTTTATTTGTTGTCAATGCTTTGGGAAGCGGTGGAGCAGAAAAAATCTTTTATGGATATTGTAAGCAATTTTGATTACAGTAGACATTCGGTTACAGTGGCTATGGTAGACCATTTCGGAATTTATGTAGCACAGCTACCAAAAAGAAGTAAAGAAAAATATATATTTGAACATGTTTCAACACCGGTATGGAAACGTAGATTTTATGGAAGTGTAAAGTGTAATCGGTACATATATACTGCGGAAAATATCTCCAAAATATTTTTATGATCATTATATTGCAGGGGATTATGATGTAGAAATTGCATTTCTTGAAGGAGAGGCAACAAGCCTTGTAGCACAGTCGAAAAATCCGATTCTGTGAAATATGCCTGGGTTCATACGGATATGATCAAGAATCCATGGACAGATAAATGCTATAAAAATTTTGAACAGGAAAAAGAAGTATATTCTAAATATGATCGTGTGATTGCTGTATCAAAGTCTGTAAAAGAGGCATTTGAGAAAAAATTTGAACTACCGGCGCAGGTTGTATATAATGCATTGGATGAAAAGGAAATAGAAAGAAAGACGTTACTATTTGAAGGCAATCGAAATCAGAAGAGATTACTCGCCTAATCAGTATTGGTCGTTTGGAGAAAGTAAAAGGATTTGAGCGTCTGATTGAAGCGTTTGCTGAGTTGGAAAAAGAAACTCCAAATGTGGAATTATATCCGGTAGGAGATGGATCCGAACGAAGTGGGTTGGAAAGGCTGATTGCAGAAAAAAAAAAGTTGGTGATAAAGTTAAACTTAAGGATTTAAGTCAAATCCATATCCATACTTAAAGTCCAGTGATATTTTTTTGTGTGTTCCTCTTATGCGGAAGGATTTAGCACAGTTGTAACAGAAGCATTGATTCTTGGAATTCCTACAGTAACAACAGAATGTGCTGGGATGAGAGAACTGCTTGGTGATTCTGAATATGGACTTATTGTAGAGAATAGTACAAAGGGGATTCTTGATGGTCTTCAGAAAATGACAGGTGATCCTGTAATGCTTGAAGCATATCAGAAGAAAGCAAAAGAAAGAGGAAGAGCATTCTGTGTTGCAGATAGAATTAAAGAGATTGAGGCATTGATTGAACAGGATTGTGAGAAAAAAGAGAAGAAGATGATGTAGTTTTGTTTTGGATAACGAAGGGAAAGGAAGCAGTACTGTAAGATTGCTGGGACTGTTAAAAGAAGAGAATGCCGGAATGAGTAGCGAGATGGAGGGGAATCCTCCAGGCCCGAATATCTAAGGTTTCAGGGTAAAAAGCTGATCTGCCCTGGGTAAGTCGTGGGACCCCTAAGGGAGGTCGAAAGACGTAGTCGATGGACAACAGGTTGATATTCCTGTACTATCATATGACAGAACTGTGGGGACATTTGTCCTGAGCCAGGCCGGGAAAGGAAAAACCGGTGCAAGCGGGGAAGGAGGAATCACATAGGAAAAACCGCTTGGCAATCCGAAGACGTGATGCGGACCGAACTAAAGTAGGGAAGCAGGTGAGCCATGGCCAAGAAAAAGCCGCTATTGTTCATATGATACCCGTACCGTAAACCGACACAGGTGGATGAGGAGAGAATCCTAAGGCCGGCGGGAGAAGCATTGTTAAGGAACTCGGCAAAATGACCCGTAACTTCGGGAGAAGGGGTGCCTGAAAGCAGGCCGCAGAGAATAGGCTCAAGCAACTGTTTAGCAAAAACACAGGTCTATGCGAAACCGAAAGGTGAGGTATATGGGCTGACGCCTGCCAGTGCTGGAAGGTTAAGAGGAGAGGTTAGCGCAAGCGAAGCTTTGAATTTAAGCCCAGTAAACGGCGGCCCGTAACTATAACGGTCCTAAGGTAGCGAAATTCCTTGTCGGGTAAGTTCCGACCCGCACGAAAAGGCGTAATGATTTGAGCGCTGTCTCGACAATGCATCCGGTGAAATTGAAGTACCAGTGAAGATGCTGGTTACCTGCGCCAGGACGGAAAAGACCCATGGGCTTTCTCCAGCGATACTGGGATCCGATGCTGCAAGTTGCCGCAGAGCCGAATTTCGGAACTACCACGTATTGGTTTCTTGATAGGACAAGGATGATTTGAAACAGGCACACCTGCGAGGCTGGGTACGAAAAATGAGACTTAGTGATCCGGTGAAGTGGGAAATAATCAACGGACAAAAAGCTACCCTGGGGATCACTAGGCTTATCACTCCCAAGAGTTCAAAACAGGGCTGTAGGTCCCAAAGGGTTGAAAGGCTGTTCGCCAAGCAGTACGAAGCTGGGTTCAGGTTCGGTCTCAGGCCGGAGGCTGCCCTTGGGACCAGGTGGACAGGACACTGTTAGCTACCAAAGCCATGGCAGGTAGCCAAGTCAGCAAAGGATAAACGCTGAAGGCATGCTGTGAAGCCCTAAGATGAGTTATCCAATAAAGTAAGACCCAGTATGGGT
>VOFJ01000088.1_pt1 | contig 15523 bp, 30 predicted proteins | sample 5384081 | NCBI WGS metagenome assembly VOFJ01 (sample SAMN12384729, study PRJNA508395) | human gut metagenome | isolation source: healthy gut I | host: Homo sapiens
CTAAGTCTAAGCGGGATGTTATTGACCTCCCGACATCCAACGAATACGTTAATGAATACATTGGCGATGCTCCTGAATACAGTAGCTCAAAATTCTATTCGGCAGGTAACATAGTCAAATACAATAATGTATACAAGGTAGCTATTCAGGCGCATTCGGGGATTGCTCCGACAAATGAAGCATACTGGGAAGATGTGCTATGGTGGGTGGATAATCCTCGTGGAGCGTCGGAAACTTATCCTTATGAGTACACTTGTGAGCGTACTCTACAGGATGGAAAGTGGGGAGAGTATAAGAACTATCGTCTCTTTGGTCATTACGGAAAAGACGGTGAACCTGGTACTCCGGGAGAGGATGCAAATCTCCTTCCCTGGGTAGAAGATTGGAACAATAATAAAACAGAAATAGGTGGAGAATACCTTATTTCACCTAAGATATTTTCTGGAACCAAGGATAGCAATGGGAAACTGACCGGAGTCGCGTTAGGAAGAGACTGTGTAACTGTTGATGGAGAAAAAAAGACAGGGATTTTTGCTCTTTGATCAGGACGATCTTATGCTTGAACTCGACCCTTTGAATAAGAGGTATGTGTTCGGGGTACAAATACTATCGGTTCTCCTGATGGGCAGAGGGTAGTTATCAGTCCAGACAGCAAGGATATTAAAATATTTGATGATAGCAACAAAAATGTCCTACGTATTGATGGGGCCAGCAAGGATTCGCTAAATGATTTATTTAGCCAAAATATTCTACGATTAATATCAAAAAACATTCCGGCATCTGTTCCAAGTCAGGAAAGAGAATACATGGTGGATATTACTGACCCTATATATGTGACTGGGAATGTAGCACTTGATGGACGATTTTTCGGTGGTTATACTAGCTCATCCCCTAATACAATATTTGTTGAAATCATTCTTAAGGCTTATAGCGATAGCTCATTGCAAAATATCATATATGCAGATTATATATATTCAAAGGTTGTCTCATACAAAACTGAACACACCTTCAACGATGAAAAGTTTACAGGATTTTTGGTAAGCGGATATAATGTATTGTCTTTAAGACTAGCTATGTCTTATCAATATTCTCATAGTTTCTCAATAAATAATATGTCCATTACTCCTGTGGTAAATGAGTACTTATCTTCACTTTTTGCAAATGGAATATCATTAGGAACTTCTTCAAAAAATCTTTTTTCTGTAATGAACAGAAGAGTGAATGGTATCAACTCGATACAAGCAATTTTATCAGATGGTACATCGGGGCTGAGATTGGATAGCAATGGTTTGCAATCGTTGAGAAATGGTCGCTGGGGAATGGTACCTTCTATAATTTGTTATGGAAGGGCATATTCTACGCCTTCAAATGCTTATATAAGAAGATGTAAAAGTTATAACGGTGACATTCCAACTATAACTAGAATGTCATCAACATTGGGATATTTAAGAATGAATATTCCTTCTTCATGGACTGCTGATGGATTTAGCGAAAGTACTGTTCAAATCATGTTAACAGGATATGGACAATCGGCAAATGGTTCCGCTTCGAATATGAGTGAATTTCTGATCAAAGCAACTGTACTTTCTGTAACTTCTAGTTATGTGTATATCGGATTATCAGATGATGATACGGGAAATGATGGAGAATTTTATTTTGAAATGAAATGGCTTTAAAAAAAATAGATATATGCGAGTAAAAAGGAAAGATAATCAAAAGCAGTCAGCTCCATCGATCTTCCTTCTGGATTGACGATGGACGATATAGACTTCTCATGCCGCTTCTTTGTCTATTTGTTCGAATGCGTCACAGATAATAAAAGAAGTCTGAGATGGTCCGTGTCAATGAGAATAGCTACACCTGCTACATAGACACACAAAGATAACCGGTACGGGTGAAATATGGCTTGAGACTACGGCTTATCTCCCAGACCTCTGATTACGAAAGCGGTACAAGAGTAGAGATCGACAAGATAAATACTGGCATAAAGACGGTGTGACATGGGATGCATATCTGTACATATAGAGGCGATTAAGGGCATTGGAAATGTATCGGTCAAGGCTGATGAGATGAAGGTTTCTGCTTCGGCAACGGGCATAAAGGTGTCGATAGGGGTTGTCTGTGATGTTGGTAAGCAGGCTTATTTAAAGGTAGACCCTGAATATATATGGCTGATGCCTTCGAATAACTTTGAGGATAATGTCGATGTGTTGTCCAATGTGGTATGGCAGGCTGTGCAGGAAGAATGATATAGTTAATTGAATTGTTTTTTATTTAAATGTTGTATTATGGCAAAACCTAGTTGGTTAAAATTAAATCCGTCTACCGGATCTGGTAACGGAACAATTGCGAATAGCGCGGACGCTCATACTGGGCGTACAGCTCGTACTGGTACAGTAACGGTTACCGGTGTTGGTGTTTCCACTCCTTCAACTTATAAGGTGACTCAATCTCCGAAATCTGAGTTTGCTTCTTTTGATAACGGTTCGGAAATGTCTGCTCCCAAGACAGCGGGTACTGTGACCGTAGAGGGTAAAACAAACTCTTCGAAATTGACGTTTGCATGGGCGGGGAGTGTAGTTGATGTTACCTTGCCTGCAAAGTATAATGCCAATGGAACGCAGACTAACAATGCGGCTACTATTTCTGGTGATCCGGGAGCTACCGCAGAGTTTCCCTTTTCTATTGAATTGGAATTTCCTAAAAATGATACTATCGAAGAGGTCGTTAGAACCTTAAAGGTGACGGCCAATGGCGGACAAGCTGCTCAGATTGCTATCAAACAGGCTGCCGGTGATGCTACATTGTCTGTTTCTCCGGCTGAGATTACTATTCCTCAGAGTGGATCTGCTGTATCCGTTAATGTTACGTCTAACACTTCTTGGACTGCTGCGTAATGAGCATACAGATTCCTTGGAAAGAAGGAGAAGGCAACATCGTTATCACTCCCGGTTCCAATGGGACCGCAAGCGCATCAAGCGATGTTGCCAATGAAGGACTCGACAGGGAGCAGACTGTTGTGTTTAGGACAACTAATAGTGGAGTGTGCATCTGTCTCCACTACCATCTCGCAAATAGGAAAGAGGCAGGCGTTTGCTGTTGCTGAAGGTCGTTTCTTTCTTTCGGATGGAAGTACGTTTAATGTGATTAAAAAAAGAGTTTGCATGAGTGATTATAATAGCGGATTTACAGGGGATAGAGTTGTAGAATTGCTGAACATGATTCACAACTTGGCAAAGGCAGACTTGTCTAACGCTATGACTGTATCATTGGGCCAGAACGGATATGCTAAGTTTAACAATGGTTTATTAATACAATGGGGTTATAAGGCAGCAAGTTCTAGTGGTACTAATATTACTTATACATCAATTTCGTTTTATAATGCTGCATATGTTCCCGTTATTACTTATTATGAACCGGGCAACGGTATTGAATATTGTCACAGGTCTTATTATAAATAAACAGACTAGTTATTTCACAATAAGGAGTAGATATGCAGTGGGAGATTCAAACGGTACCGGTGCAGGAGTCAATGATTTTTATTGGATAGCCGTTGGGCGTTGGAAATAAATAATATTATGGCAAAATATTGGAAAAAGGATTCTACGATGAGCTGCAAGAAGGCTCAGTAGAGATAACGGAAGAATACTGGCAGGAGCTGCTGGACGGTCAGTCATCCGGAAAGGAAATAAAAGGAGAACGAAAGCGGCTATCCCGTATTGGTTGATCATGAGTATACCCTTGATGAACTAAAAGAGATGAAGATAGCGGATATTAATGTTTATGACAAGTCAGACGCTGTGAATTCATTCACTCTCTCCGGAAAAAGAGAATGTGGCTTACCAAAGAGGACCGCGTAGGTCTTGTTAACTCAATCAATATTGAGAAGCAGGCCGGAAGACTGGATACCGTTTTATGGTTTGATGCGGTAAAAGTATACGATACCTATATCAAGCGCTCTCCTCATGCTTAACTCGTTAGAGCTGTATGCTCTTGATTGCTACAATGTAACTCAGCAGCATATCGCGGCAGTTAGAGGATTGCAGACTAAAGAGGAGGTCGAATCTTACAACTACAAGACCGGTTATCCGAATAAACTAGAGTTTTCATTATAAACAGAAACAGATATGAGTAAAAAAATCCAAGCTCTATCACTATAGAAGTAAACTCAAATACGAGTTATCTACTAATGGGGAAAAATGGGACAGTGAGCTATTCCGTAAACTCCTCCGTAATAGTAAGAATCTAAAAAATATAAAAGATGGTCAAATAAGGATTTTATTTATGTAAATCCACTTGGAGTTGTATCCTTTTTAAAATAAGAAAAACTATGATTTTGACACTACTATCATTATTGGTTTTCGCATCTTATGTTGGTGTGATGATTTACAAGACAAAGGGTATCCCTTATTCTATTTCCGATACCTATTTTACATTCTGAGTAACAGGTATTGGTTCGGTATATGCATGATTCTTCCGTCTTTGCTTTTTGCTTCCGGCCGCACTGGATGCAAGTACAGAAAACAGTCAGTTCCTGATCTTTCTTTCTGTAGTCGGAATGATCGTATTGGGAGTATCCCCAAACTTTAGAGGAGCGCACAAGAAAGCTCATATAGCCGGCGCGGTGATGTCGCTTGTATTTTCTCAGATATGGGTAGGATGCAATTCAGTGGTACTGGTTGCTGCTTTGGGCTGCATTTCTAATCTACGCGATAACGTTTGTTGTCAAGAACTGGTCTGGTAATCTTATATGGGACCTGACGGCATGCAAGTCTATGTTTTGGATTGAGATAATCTCGTTGTTAACCGTTTATTTGACTTGTTTGATATGAAAGAAGCTATAGTACATACAACTACAGGCGGATTTGCGGCAATCGCTACCGCATTTGTTGCCGAATCATTGCAAAATATGATTCCATGGCTGATTGTATCACATGCGCGGTAATCCTTTGTGATCTTCTCTTCGGTGTCAGAAAAAAAGTATGCTAATGGGTGAAAAAGTCAGATTCTCTCGCGCAATTCGTGCTACTATGGGAAAAATGGTTACTTACTTTGCTTTTTGTATGCATGGTCTGTATGATTAGCGTAGCGAGTCATAATGAATATCCTATTGATGTGTACTCCTGCTTATTGGTATGCTTTATTGAAGGGTGTTCGATTGTCGGCAATATATTGAAACCAAAGGGGATCAATATAAATGTAATTGGAGCTTTGGGAGTCTTTGGAAAGAAGGTGTTCAAGGTTGATAAAGAAGATGTGAAGGAGATTATAGAAAAGGAGAAGTAAGTATGAATTTATACACTATTATTTATGTTTTTCCCTTTTTGCTTTTTATCATACTCTATGCATTTGCGGAGAATAAGCCCAAAAATGGCAAAAGAAGAACGAGGAATAGTAGAATAAAATAGAAAATGAATATGATAAATAAAATCAGGCGCATTAGCCGGCAAGCTTCTATCCAAGATAGGATTAGACGGCATGGCTCACATTATAGTGTGCCAGAACTTGATTATGTGGCTATCAAAATATATTCCACTATGGTTAGCGGTCGCTATAACCGTTGCGATCTTTGTTCTGAAGGAAATATACGACAAGTATTGTAAGAAAAGCGAGTTTTCCATCAAGGATATTATCTGTGATTGCGGAGGTTTGGCGTTGGGAGTATTAACTTTAATTTTATAGGAGGAAAAGTATATGAAAAGAGAAGATATAGACTCAATCATCATTCACTGCTCGGCAACACGTGCCGGACAAGATCTTGCGAGCTAAGGATATTGACCGGATGCACCGGGCACGTGGCTTTAATCAAATTGGCTATAACTTTGTAATTGATTTAGATGGTACCGTAGAAAACGGTCGGTCATTATCCATTGACGGGCACATTGTAACACGAAAGGGTTTTCCGGTATTAGTTATAATAAACACAGTATCGGTATCTGCTACGTCGGTGGTTTGGACGCGAGTGGAAGACCAGCCGACACCCGTACTGTCGAGCAAAAAACAGCATTGCGCGAATTGATAGCGAAGCTCTGTAAAGAGTATCCTATCATCGAGCTGCTCGGTCACCGGGATACATCACCTGATCTCGATGATAGTGGAGAGGTAGAATCGGTTGAATATATCAAGGCGTGTCCTTGTTTTGATGTGCGGGCAGAGTACCCGAATTTCTTACGAAATACAGTGATAACAGCAAAAAAATAGGAGGAACAATCATGAAATCAACAGTTATAACCTTCACTAAAGGGTGAAAGAGCTATGTAAGCGATGCCGTTCAGGTAAATTCTGCGGAAGTAGGATTACAGATTACATTTGAAAAAGGCGGTAAGCTTTGGGTGTATATAAGCTATGACGGAGAAAACTTCTCTGTTGTAGAGAGCAGAAGTTACGATAAGAAATTTGCTCGTCCGATTGTCGGTTGTATCCCTGGACAGTATCTCAAAATCGAATGTGAAACAGAACCGGTAAAGGCTTCTATCTTTGAATCGGAAGAATAATGGACGCAATAGGATTAAATCCAATTAAGCTTGATGCGATAGGGCTTGATCCTATTCGCATGAATGCGATACGCTTGGGAGTTCCGGTAGCTTCTTCGGGCTCCGGTCGTCCCTACATCGACCCCGAATTGCTGAGTCACGTCAAGATGGCCATCTCCACCTGGGGCAAGACCAACGACGACCCCCCCGACCAGGGCTGTTTTGAAGGACTTGTCCGGCAACGGGAACGACATGCGCCTGCTGAACTTCAGATTTGCGGAGAATAGTGGATATGGACTGTACGGTGCTAATTTTAATAAATGGGCAAAAGATACTGAATCTAACATAGATGTTAATAGTAATAGATTTACTATTAATGGTAGTTTAAAAAAGAACTTGGGTAATTGTACAGTTAAATTACTAGTCTTAAGATAAGAATATCAGGTATTAATACCTAATGGATATGTACTTTTTCAATATAATGACAATGGTTCTAAAATACTTACTTTTAACAAGGATGGAATATATACATTGCCATCTATAGAAGCGAATAGTAATGGTACAGGATTTCTTGTTAATACATTAACATTAAATTGGGAAGGACTGGTCATCGAGCAACTCCCCGACTTCGAAGGCTGGCTATGTACAGACGGATAGAAGACATGATCGAGTCTGTCAAGCCCATCTCTGAGATGTTGGAAGGTAGCAATGAGATTACGGTGGTGAGTATTATTCATTATTTTGATACGACATCAACAAATACTATTGTTAGAACTAATTTTGCAGGAGGACTAGGAAGTGAAGGAAATAGATGGAAGGAAAATCGATTTGATTCTACTTTAAAAGGGAAAACAGGAATATACGGATGGAGTTCTAAAGACATAGGTTCTTCTCAAACGGATGTAATAAAAAATATACTCGGTGATAAAAATGACTATAGAGTAGACACTAATACCGGATAATGCAGCATTGTCTAGTTTTTCGGTCGTAGGTCTTAAAAGAAATGATACGGTAATTGCTCCTTTTTAAAGTTGCCTACGCAGGTGGCTTTATCGCTAACAAAGCCCCTAATCACCGACGAAATCAACCAAATTATCGCTTACTATAACTCTTGATCGTCCGGGACAGATCATCAAGCCTCAGTTGTACTGCAACATCAAGAAGCAGCGTATCACCAACGACAACCACGCAGAGTTTAACGATCAGTTGATTGACTTCATAAACGGTCACAACATCCAGTTAAATAATATCGGCTGGGAAGGAGAAAGTGGAATAATTGATGGTGCGTTATATCTCGACGGAATCAACGACTTCGGCAAGGTAACCGGTCTCCCTGTTTTTGAAGGATTATACTGTGGTTGCTGATAGAAAGATATTGGGCAATAATGAAGGTGGTACTTTGTCTAAATCTTATTCCGCAGGTAATGGTGCTTTTATATTTGAAACTGGAAGTGTAAACTATTCGTTTGGAACCGGTACAAGTGGAAGCGGAATTCAAAGTAAGAGAATGTTATCCTATCTCTCAAAATACATTTATAATGGTAATCCTGTCCAAGCAGGTGCAAGCGTTGACAGTGACTCCATGTGGCTAGGAACGCTTAGAGACGGTGATTCTCGTTTCTCCAAACTCGTATTATGGTCATTAATGCTCTTCCCCTACAGCCTCTCCGAGTTCCTCCTTGAACGTCAATTGAGAAAATACAAGGCAGGCACTCTTTATCCAGACATGGTTGAGTTTAGACCGATTGTAAAGAGTAACATCCCTTACTCCTCTATCTCCTACTCGGTTAATCCGGGGTGTATGTAGCCGAAGGTAGCATGATAACTATCACCATAACCTTGTCAAATGAAACAGATAAGCTGGTCGGTGTGTCATCCAATGCCATCAGCGACATATCCATCTCTGGAGACAACTGGAACCTACGAGATAACCGGAAAGGTCACCAAATCTCCTCAGAAGATCAACATAGTTATCTCCAGCTACTTGACAATGTTAGACAACGATACTTTAATAAATAATGAAACATTAATTAAAAACGAATAATATGGAAAAGATATTTGACATAGCAAAGGACTCGAACAAAAAGTGGGGAGTCATTGCGCAAGGGATAGATGGGAATTTTGAGGAAGTAAACACAGAAGTTAGTGGTATAAAAAGAAAATTTTGAAGTCGTATCTTCGGAGGAAAAAATAACTTATCCGAAAGATGACAATAATATAGGATTTTTATAATGCTAATGGCACGTATTCTGGAGCGTCAGCTACTAGCTATAGATATCAAGAAATAGTAGTAAATGAAAATGATATCATAGCTGTAACAGATTTGAATGAAACAGAAGGTGGTCGAGCTACATTTAAATTTTTGTGCGCCTATGATGTCAATGGAAATGCCATCACTAACAAAGGCGTTAGCGGTGTTGTAACACGAGAATACATCGTACCGGACGGAATTGCCCCAAAGTAATTATATCCTATAATTACGCTTATGAATCATGCTACCAAATTACACATAGAGAAGAAAGTGTGATATCTAAATGCAAGGTTGTATCCGACTCAATAAAGGACGGTGCAATCACAGAGAGTAAAATCGAAAAAAATTACAAAAGATACATATAAGGGCAGCTGATACGCAAGAGGAAATATTAAACAAATTGATTGATGCGTATACGATTGGCAATGTAGATGTTGTTTGGGAATTTGGAGATTATCTGTTTGATCAAGAAATTTTCGATTTGATTGAAAGCAAATATAAATTAAGAGGTCACGAATTGCCTATTGGCGGAGGTTGCAGATATTGGTTTAACAACTCAAAAATTACATTGCATTACACAGGGACAAATGTAGATATAAATGAGCACTGTGAACTTATTCGGTTGTAGCTCTACTGGAGGTGGTTATGAATTACATGATGCTATTTTGCACAATATAAATGGCTGCTATGTAGTACACGATGATCCAGGTGTGATAATCAAGAACTATGTTAATAAATATTACAATATCCATTTCGTAAGCGAATACGAAACAATGGATAACGCTCTATCAAAGTGTATTGGAGGTGGTCTTGCGTTATCAAAGCAACATTGTGATAGAAGGATGCACATTTAAGTTTGTTGGTGAAAGACCAAGTGGAGGAGATAAGCCTTATACTGTTACTTATCATGCTGCATCTGATGATCCATACGAAGAATTGCACGGGTATATCAATTTTGCTATTAAGAATAGTTATATTCCAAGCTTTAGAGTAGGTCAAATTCTTGACAGACAACAAGGCAAATTAATCTTTGCGGAAACAAGTATAAGGAGTATCTTAATTCTAACTGCGAGGAATATAAATTCTGCAATGAATTAATAACCGATTAACTCACCTAATTCGCATTTTTAATAAAAAGCAATTATGAAATATATCGTATTCCCGGTAGAAAAAATTAAATGAAGTACCGCAGGAGGTACTCGAACGAACTGCACTTGGTTCCGAGAAAGAGCGTTGACGGCATGCAGGTGATAATGAAATTGGATCACTATGAAAAGTTGTTCCCAAGTATCATGACCTTGCCATTACTAGACGAAAAAAAACGGAAAATCCGATTTATCCTTATCCTACCCTATGAAGGCGAAGAGTTGAATACTTTATTATCCGGTCCGGAGTGGTCATCAAGTGAAAGTATCATATGAAACTCTCCCTTGGATATTAGTCTGCCTGCTTGTATGCGTGGTCGTGTGGATGCGTTGTAATCCGCACGATCCACAGACTCATGTATGTAAAGGGAGATACTATAAGAGTGAGAGGATACTATAGTTGACATCGTGCTTATGCCGGTAAAGGAAACCTTAAAGCGTACCGATACGGTATATTTACCGATCCTGATAGATACCACTACCTACAGAACCGTAGAAGGCGATTCGGTCCCGGTGATTATACCGATAACAAGCAAAGAGTATAAGAATGATAATTACCGGGCAGTGGTTAGCGGTTATAAGCCCAGCCTTGACTTTATGGAAGTCTACAGGGAAAAGGAAATCATCACTCTAAAACCAAAGCAAAAGCGATGGGGCCTTGGCCTGCAAGTAGGCTACGGTTATCCCGGTGGATTGTATGTCGGTGGTGGAGTTAGTTATAACTTATTTATGTGGTGATATGAAAAGAAATAAACTATTTGAATCAAGGAGAAAACATATCTCAAATGAGATTCATGAATATATATCTTTTTTGTTTAAAATACTAGATAAAGGAGGCCAACAATGATCATTGATTATTCAGGATCAATTACGAGGAACATCTCGGAATGATTATTAAGCACTAAGTTTCCGGTAAAGTAGAAGGCCGGTTATCATAACAAATGTAGCTCTTTTGGGGGATAGAGTAAAAAGAACCCCCGACACTAAAAGTTGACGCCAATCAAACTTTTAAACATACAAAAGCATGTATAGATAGTGTCAGGGGTATAATGTCCTTAACATTTCTATACATGCTTTTGTTCTTCAGATCTTCGTAAGTTTGATTGGCAAAGGCAAAAGTACAATAAAAAATTAAATTACTATGTGTAAGTCAGAGATTTTTGCCGAGATACTAAACCTTGTCGGAAAAGAAACTGAGGTTTCTAATGAATTGATCCTTTCATCAAGTAAAGTTACTGAAGTTGTTGACGCCCGTTCTATTGTAGTATTCTTTCCTTACTGAATTCGGTCTGTACCCTGAACAGATCGCCACTTTGCTTCACAAGACATCCGCTAGTATCCGCTACCTTATATCTACTTTTGAAAGCCGTAAACTGGCAAACAAAATGATTGCAATATATCTGCAAAATATTCGCAAATCGCTTGAAAATGAGCTCTGATTTACGCAGTTTCTATTATATACTTTTGTGATGCGGTTGATATTGACCGTGTTATAATTGTATATTAATATGAGTGAAACAAAGACTTACGTTTTCCCGGAATCAGGCGGGAGCGGTGGCGGGAGTGGAATGATGGCTATGCTTGCTCCATTATTGCAACAGAAAGGTATTGATCCCAACTTGTTGGTTGCTATGCAAGGAAAGAACAACAACGGATTTGGTGGTGATGGATCATGGTTCATGTGGATAATCTTCCTCTTCTTCCTATTCCCCCCTTTTCGGACGCAATGGATGGGGAAACAATGGAGATGGCGGAAACGGTGGCGGATTTGCCGGAGCCGGTATCCCTAACTTAATTAACAACGATGCAGGAAGGGAGTTACTTATGAGTGCAATTCAGGGGAACGGACAGGCAATCAACAATCTGGCTACTAATTTGAACTGTTCAATCGGTCAGGTTCAGAATGCTATCAATGGGGTGATGTCACAGGTGCAACAGGTAGGAAATCAGGTTGGTCAAAGCTCAATGCAGATTATCAATGCTATCCAGCAGGGTAACTGTCAGATCGCTCAACAGATTGCTTCATGCTGCTGCGAAAACCGTCTGGCGATCTGTCAGCAAACAAACACATTGCAAAATGCCATTAACGGTGTTGGCGACTGGTCAGGAAAGAGGCTTTGCTTCTGTTGCATATGAAACTCAACGTCAGACTTGTGATCTGCAAAATTCCATCAAGGATAGCACCCAGCAGATTCTTGCCGGCCAGCGTGCGGCTGAAATGCGTGAAATGCAGAACAAGATTGACCACTTGCGTGAAGAAAACGGACGTTCAAGAGTTCTGCAATGACTTCGCAAATTGTAGCACAAGCTACTGCTCCTCTTGGTGCTGCGTTAAGTGATTTGAGTAGCCGTCTGGCAAAGATTGAATGTGCGCAACCGCCTACGTTCCCGATGCCTTATTGTCCGGCCAGCGGTAACTATGTTCCGGTAAACTATTCCGTTCCTGTAAACTTCGGTGTATCTACATTAGGAGCTTGCGGTTGCTAAGAAAGGAGGTAATTATGTTATATCCTAACTTAATGTATCCTTACTGGCTTCCAAGCCCTTTTCTGATGAACCGATCCGCAAGGGGAATTAGGAGAGTTGATGTAAACGGTATCTACGAACTTTCAACGAACGCTGTTCAGTTGACAGATGCAAGCGTAGATTATGGTATTAATCCTCACTGCTACAATGAACTTCCGTGCGAAAGCATAATCCTGTTGAAGGTTCATGCGGATGTTCCGGCCGGTGGAGAAGCCTTGCCCGTATATGTCATAACTCCGAATCTGGGACAGACAACTCTGGCTACTGCCGGGGTTACTACAGGAACATCAAAGGTCCCTGTTGTGGGACAGTAATAACAATCCTGTTACCGGGACTGATATTACAGGCACTACGGAACGTCTTGCTTATCTTAATAAGCGCACAGGTGTTATACGTTTTCTGGAATTTATGGCTTCAACACCGGCTGCTGCCAGCAATGGCGAACCGGCAGCGGCAAGCGTAAATGCTGTAAAGGCAAAGTGAAATCTGGAGTGGGAGTAATCCCACTTCTTAAAGAAGTTAATAAATTATGTTTCAAAGTCTAAGACAATCCAATATATTTTATATCCTTCAAAAAAGGTGAAAACCCTGAATTGAAAGTGGGACAAGTTGTTTCAGTAAGCAACCCTCAACCTAAATACGGGCAGTATGTTCCGGGGCAGACTTACGGCCAAAATATGGAAACAGTTGTTGACGTGTCGGTCAAGGTTGGTGAGGAAACTATTGATTTCAAACAACTTCCGGCAAATCTTTCTATCGCTAATTTCGGAATGAATGGCGTTGTAGTATCAGAAAGCAGGGAAGCGATGAATGCAGAAGTGGAATCTATGCTAAGAACAAGCCGGCAGGTGATAGAGAGCGTTCCTTTTCATGAAAATGTAATTTCTTCTTGTGATGTTATACTCAGGGAATTAAATCCCCAGTTGGCAAAAGAAAAGCAACAGGAAGAGAAAAATAGGCGTCCTTGAGCAGAAGGTTTCCGGTGTTGAGAATACCCTTACCGATATAAAAGATATGCTTGCAAAGGCTTTGGGGGGTAATAGTAATAATCCTAAAAGTAAATAATTATGCAGATAGTTGAAATCACAGAAAGCAAAGTCGAGAAAATGTCCGACTACGCTGAAAAGATGCTTAAATACGGTGGTAAGTTGATGCAATGTATCGAGGAGTTATCCGGTGGTGGTGAAAGCATAGGGAAGACGTGAACGTTATTATGACGATGACGACGACCGTTATGACGAGATGGGCGAACGTGGTGATTATGGTGGTGGTTCCGGTCGTGGCGGCTATGGCGAGAGACGTGGCGTACGTGGTACAGGACGCTATTCCGTTACCGTTAATGTTTAATTAGGGGAGTAGATTGATTCTACTCCCTATAACTTTATTAAATCATGAGAAGAGAACCGCTGGATATAAGAGATAGAAGACCGGAAGAGATGGAAGCATATCTTTCACACTTTGGATGGCATTTCAACAAGAAAAAATGTGTGAGTTTGCCGTGTCCTTAATGAAAAAAAGATGAATCCTCAAACTGGAAAGAAGGAACGTATTGAACCAATCTCCAAAGAGAAGGTTGACGAATTGCTCACCCGTTACGGAATAAAGCTTGAAAAACAATGTGTTGTATGATTATGTATATTGGGCTAATCAATGCAAGGCTGATACATTCAAATCCTCCGTGCCGGATGAAGCACACATGGCATTATACATAAAAGACATGGTCGACGATCCGGATGCTCCTGACGGCATGGCAATGTGTATGGTACGCTAAGATGAACAGAGCCGGAGAACCGGTAGAGTGGGACGAAATGCTTTGATAAATGATAAGGCAACGGTTTACATTACCCAAGTATGACTGGAACTGCATGGTTTACTATGCGGTAGATACATATTATACAGAAGAGATACTGGATAATATGCATTCCATCGGCTGCGACGGTGATATGCTCCGTACCGCATACAATAACATAAACTCCGGCAATTTGAATACCGGAGTTACTTACTCTAACTTCGGCACCCGGGAAACGGTAATGGTTATTGCTATCACTTCTTCACCAAAGGAGTTTGCCAAGTCCTGGCGGCATGAATGCGGGCACATGGCCACCCATATCTGCCGGGCATTTGGCATTGATCCATATGGAGAAGAAATTCAGTATATTGGTGATGATATCATCGAAAAGACATGGGAATACGCGAAGTCATTACTATGTGAGTGTAATTGCTGTAAAAACAAGGTCAAACATTTAATACATTAATTCCATGAAAAATAAGCAAGTGCAAAAAGCATTAAAGAGTGATACTCCCATTAATAGTATGTATTCTCTTATCCCTAACAACAAGATGCAGGCTTTCAAAAAAGTTTGCCGCCCGATTTGGATTTACTGAAGAACGAATAAAAACAGTGCTCGAAAATGAGAAACGTTAAGCTGGACATATTGCTTGATCAAGCCGACGACCGGTATCATTCAGATTTCTGCCGTCTTCTGCTGGTGATGCTATGGAACGCCTAGAAACGGTGGCTATACTGGCTGATTCCTCTTGCGATTATTGCAAGGGTTATATCTTTGTGTTTGTCCCTGGTTATGTAACCGGGGATTTTTTTTGTACCTTTGCCTAAAATTAAAAAGTCATGGAAGATAATAAATACGACCAAGAATCAATCAGAGAGTTGCTCTCATGGGCACAGGATACTCTAAAGAATAAGACCTACCCGGAAGGCGGAATGGTCCTGGACAAATGCATCAAAGTAATAGACTGCAAAAGTCATATAGAGGCAATGATCCAGATGATCTCAAAGAACTGGGAAAATCCAACCTTTTACCCGACCATTGATATGTTCCGGAAGTTTAGAGCAAAATTGGAAGAAATATAATGCACATTTTTTGTATATTTGCAGTGCTAACAATGAAATTACCAAAAAGCAGAGGATACTTCCTCTTTTAATCTAGCCGGTTTTTTGTGTAAAAAGGCAGCTTATTAGGCTGCCTTACTTTTATGATTATTTTTTCTTATGGTTTTCCGGAATTATATTAAAAATAGATCCACTAATAATGAAATAGTCCCTGTTTTAGTGCTTTCTTTTTTGTAAATCTCTTATTTTCAATGTGGTATGTAGTGGGTACGAGAAT
>VOFJ01002021.1_pt1 | contig 15518 bp, 26 predicted proteins | sample 5384081 | NCBI WGS metagenome assembly VOFJ01 (sample SAMN12384729, study PRJNA508395) | human gut metagenome | isolation source: healthy gut I | host: Homo sapiens
TCTCAACTGTACATTTATCCTCTCCTATAAACCTATTAAATTAGCTAAATGGGTATCTTATATTCCAAACAACCTGTTAAAAATCCGTTATGTAAAAGTAATGCTTGGACAGGAGAAGAAGTTCTACAATTTCAACCTAAAATATTCTTCTTATATGGAATAAAGTGGTCTTAAAAAAGCTTCTATTTTATGCGTTGTAAATCGAAACGTTCATGGATATGTCAAGGAAGAACTCCTAGCTAGGGCTGTGTCTAGTGGCATACGGGATATCTCGGCAAGACAGGACTGCGGCCAATCTCTGTTTTTATTCAATTTGCAGAGTTCGATTGAGAAACAATGTGAACCTTATATTGAACAAGTTTGCAAAAATGAATATACAAATATAAGGTTAACAAAAATAGCAGCAAGCATCCATGAAGTACGGAGTTGTGAAACTATTTCTTTTCGAAATACAAACTCTTAAAATGGAGTTGCAACATCTGTTTGAAAAGCATTTCTGGTGCCCATCAAACCAGGGCTACTACGGTCCATCACATGTACTTTCTCGTTCATTTACCCAGTCTCCTTTTGTACTTTTGAAATGAAATGAAAAACATGAAAAAGGGGCTCTCGACAGGCCTCAGCGTGTCCGGCTTCAGCCTTGCGTTGGCGGTCCCGGAGCCGTACCAGCCTGGAAAAATGCAGCATAGAGATTTTCCGGCAGCAGCTCCTGGGCACTGACCAGCTTGCTACCGGCGGCTGCCATGGCCTCCGCGGTCAGCGCCACGCCCACGGCGTTTGCCGCAGCAGATAAGCCAAGCGGGGATTCTGCCTTTCCAGAGCATCCCAAGAGCAGCACACCGCCGTCGCCCAGAACGATCTGCGTGAGTTCCCTATCCATAGCTCCGCAGCTCCTCCGCCAGATCCTCCCAGGGAGATGGCCCGGTCGGGGGGGTCAGACGGGTCAGCGTGCCGAAGTGGGTCCGAACAGGGCGTTGTAGACCGGAACGCCGGGCGTCCATGGCGCAGACCACCCGTCGGTGTGGGCCAGGCTCCAGGCCATGCCTCCAGAGTGCATACGCCGATCTCTCTGGCCCAGGCCAGGCCCCTTGGCGGCGGCGATGCGGATGCCGGTAAAGGAGCCGGGGCCGGCGGCCACAGCCACGGCGTCGATCTGGGCCATGGACAGCTCCGCATTGCGTGTATCAGATGAGTTACAGATGATGATTCCCTGGCATCCTGCTGCTGCTAACTGTTCTACAGAAGCTGTAACTTTCTCAGATACATGTCCCTGGTCAACATACTGTACTTCTACATCCAATGCCTTTGCTGCCTCATCCAGAATCTTCTTACACTGTGATCCAAGTACGTCTGTTGAAGACCAGATGGAAACTCCAATTTTAACCTTTCCTGATTTGTTTGATGATGTACCTCCCTGTGTGGAAGATCCTCCCCCGCCGGTTCCACAGGCTGTCATACCAATTACCATTGATGCTGCCAGGATCGTTGCAGCTACCTTCTTTAAAAATTTTCTTCATACGTTGTCCTCCCTCTACTTTGATACGTATTTGTTTTTGTAATTCTGATTATAGACTGCCTCCTTCTCTTTTTCAATAAAATACAACAATGTTTTTTCGTAAAGTTGTATTGTTGTATTGTATTTTAACTGTTAAATCATCTATTTTTTACATAAAAAAATGTGCATTTTGCCGAGTTTTTATTTTATTTTTCTCTTTGTTTTACTATTGTTTTGTGCGTTTTGCGCATTTTAGTTTCAATTTCTCCTTTTTTTGGCAATACAACTTGTATTTGAGCCGCACTTGTATTTTTTAAACATTCTTATCATAAGAATTAAATACAACCTGTATTTTCCCTGTACCTGCCTGACATTGCACTTTTACATCATAGATGTTATGATAAAATTACTTAAAACAATACTACAGATACAATGAAGGGAGAAAGACTATGAAAGTAATGAATATTGAAAATCCACAGGAATTTTTTAAAAGTAATTGACAGCTGTTCCGGACAGGTGGAACTGGTTACAGCTGACTGACGGCGACCGCCTGAACCTGAAATCCAAATTATGCCAGCTGGTATCCTTATCTACCATTTTTGAATCTGCTTCCACCATCCCGGAGATGGAAATCATCGCACATGAAGCAGAGGATTCCAGAAAGATTATGGATTACCTGATGCGCGGATAAAACGTTAGAACAATACCAATAAAAAGGAGTATGAAAAACACCGTTGTTTTCCATACTCCTTTTTCTTATTATATATGTCTTATATCTCTGACCTGCTTCAGACAAAAATCCGATTAGATATTTAACAGATCACTGAATACTTTCAGTGCTCCGTCTGTCTCATGTGCAAGAACCTTCTTTGCAAGCAGCTTTCCAAGCTGAACACCTTCCTGGTCGAAGCTGTTTACATTCCATAAGAAGCCCCTGGAACATGATCTTGTTCTCAAAGTGTGCAAGGAGTGCACCAAGAGATGCAGGATTTACCTGGTCTCCGATGATAAATGCTTGAAGGACGTCCACCCTCGAAGTTCTTGTTCTTGTTGTCGTCTGCCTTACCACATGCAAATGCAACAATCTGAGCTGCTACGTTTGCGCAGAGCTTCTGCTGGCTTGTGCTGTCCTGGATGACTACGTCTGTGTCAAGCTGGTTGTTCTTGAAGCCAATGAACTGGAGTGGCACAATATCTGTTCCCTGATGAAGGAGCTGATAGAATGAGTGCTGTCCGTTTGTTCCAGGCTCACCAAAGATAACCGGTCCTGTCACATAATCTACAGGCTCACCGAAACGGTTTACCGACTTGCCGTTTGACTCCATATCAGCCTGCTGTAAATGTGCAGGGAAACGGCTGAGTGCCTGTGAGTATGGAAGCACTGCTGTGCTAGGATATCCGAGTACGTTTCTCTCGTAAACACCGATGAGTGCGTCAAGCATCTCAGGATTCTCCATGATATCTGCATTCTTTGAAAGCTTATCCTCTGCTGCTGCTCCGTCGAGGAACTGGTGCAAATACTTCAGGACCGAATGAAAGTGAGAGAACTGCTCCACCAACTGCTGATGTTGATGAGTAACGTCCTCCGATGTAATCGTCCATGAAGAAGGCTGCAAGGTAATCATCGCTCTTTGCAAGTGGTGATGTCTCGCTTGTTACAGCAATCATGTGCTTAGAAGAATCAAGTCCTGCGTTCTTTAATGCATCCTTAACGAATGACTCATTTGTAAGAGTCTCAAGTGTTGTACCTGATTTTGATACTAATATGAAAATAGAGTGAGCTACGTCAACTGATGCAAGTACGCTTGCCGCATCATCCAGGGTCAACATTGCTGATGAATTTGGCTTCCATCTTGAATGTATTGTTTTTCTTTGCCCAGTTCTCAAGTGCTAAGTACATAGCACGAGGTCCTAAATCGCTTCCGCCGATTCCTATCTGAACAACTGTTGTAAACTTCTCACCTCCTGCTGCGTTTGTAATCTCGCCTGAGTGAACCTTGTTTGCGAACTCCAGCGATTCTCTCCTGCTGCTCTACGTAGAATTTACGCTTGTCAACTCCGTCTGCCACTACAGCATCTCCGAGCTGTCCACGGGTAAGCTGGTGAAGAACGAGACGGTTCTCACCTGTATTGATAACAGCACCATTGTAAAGTGCCTCAAATTTTTTCGGAAAGCTGTGCTTCTTTGCAAGCTTTAACCAAAGCTTCCAGTACATCATCATCCACCTGCTTTGCAGCATAGTTGTACACCAATCCCTCTGCCATTGAATACTGTAATTTTGTTCACACGCTCTGCCCCGTTCTCGCCAGACATTACTTTTTTTCAGATCTATGCGACCTGTTTTTGAAAGGTTCTGAAAAGAAGCAAGGGTATCCAAGTTGTCCCAAGTAACCATAATAGATTCCTCCTATATGTTCTTTGTTATTTTATTCCTCAACCTTACTGATTATACAATGTAATTTCCATGAATTCAAGTATGGATAGTATGTGAAAAATGCGCTTTTCTTTTTTTCTTATACTGTGATATAATTCTTATAGATGTTTTGGAACGGCATATGTTTATTGGGGATTACATATGATTCATAAAAAAATAGGGGCGTTTATATTTCAGGATGTACAAAATCCAAATGAGACAAAAACCACTGCTGTGACCCTGCGTCTGTATGCACTGATTCTCAGCGTTTATTTTCTTGTCCTTTTTGTGTCTGCTGCTTTCTTCGGGATGTTCCTTCCTCCCTGCTGACACTCATCTGTGGCATTTTTATATGTATTTGCTTTCCGGATTACCTATCTGAACCACACACATTTTGCTTCCATTTTTTCACAATTGCTGACGTTATTGTGGATTACTGTATTTATACAGAGATTTGGGTGGGACTGCGGTGTACAGCACTTCCTGTTTGTACTTCTCGTATTAAATTTTGCAGTCAGTTTCCACCGCATACGCACTAAAATCTTTGTTGGAATCTGCACATGTGCTTACCGCCTGCTTTTGTATTCCTATACACGGTATCATCTGCCGGTCATCCAGCTTCCCACAGATGCCAGTATCTGCATACAGACCATAGACACTTTGTTTATTTTTGCAGAACTGATCACGGTTATGATTATTTTCACCCAGAATTCCCAGCAGATGGAACACAAGCTTATACGTTACAATCTGGAACTGGAACACATCGCATCCACAGATCCCCTGACCGGGCTTTTCAACCGTTGGCAGATGTATAAGCGTCTGGAAACATGTATTTCCAGATACACTCAGCATAAATTACAGACCCTGACTGTTGCCATGGGGGATATCGACTTTTTCAAACATGTAAATGATACTTACGGGCATGATGCCGGGGATGAAGTTCTCCGCACACTTTCCAGATTGTTTTGCACGGTAATAGGCGAAAAAGGGGAAGTCTGCCGCTGGGGCGGAGAAGAATTCCTGTTTGTATTTCCCGGCATGGATATGGAGGAGGTTCAGCTTTTGATGTCTGACCTTCTGGATGATATCCCAGGCACACTCCTGTATTATACGAACGCAAACTGATTCATGTAACCATGACATTCGAGTCGAAGAATTTGGCAGAAATCATACCATGGAATCTGTCATTCAGGAAGCCGACCGCAAGCTTTATCTCGGCAAAGAGAGTGGGCGGAACCGGGTGATCTACTGATTTTATGCCATCTCACCCACCCGGTGGATTTCCGTTCTTTTTCTGAGGAAATCCAAAAAAATCTGTCACATACGACGGTATATACAGATCCCATCACATTGAATATAATTCGCAGCGTCACTGCCGTACCTGCACCGAATAACCCCGATGCAATCGACAGTGCGCCAAACGTATTAAATACGGTCTGCCATGCATATCCTGCAGAATAACCCACACCAATTCCACCGATCATCCCGATATACGGATACATGGATTCCGGTAACACATGATACAAAATAAGGAAGATCATGCACCCCACAATATTAAACGATTCCCCTGCGTTTTGCACGCTCCACACTGTCCCCTCATGAAATGGAAGACATACAGACATGCAGGCGATTCCCGCCCACATAGCACGCGGCCATCCGAGCAGTGACACGATCAGCAGTGCCGAAGAAACAATCAGTGTCAGCTTAATATACCACCAGTTCCGCGCGGAACGTACATCAAATTCCCGGAACAGATCCAGGAACGTCCGGCGGTATGGACGGTTTTTCTGATTCTTATAAAATACAGCCATACAGATTCCCATACCAATCAACAGACTGATCACACGTAGCACATAGGCATGTCCACTCACATCATACCCCTGCAAAAGCAGATATCCAAGGACAAACGTGGACTGGTTTGACATGATCACATTGTGGCATCCGAAAATCATGAGAATCAGAATACATGCCATATTCACAAAAAATGCCGGAACCGGATGCATCATATTGGTAATTCTCGATTATGCGATTAAAATCCCAAAAATTCCCGCAATACAGAGCAGCCCATGACTGGTACGCACCCCGAAATCTGCCTGCCTGCCGGAGCACAAGTACTGCCAGCAGCACAACCACTCCCGGTACACTGTTATCTGCACCGAAATATTTTACTAAACAGTGTAACCACAGCGACGCAGAATGCCATAACAAGATAGACTTTAAAATTATAGATCAGGATATGTCTGCGTTTTTCTTTTTTTGTCTGTTGTGTTTTTGATCAGCTGTTTTGAGCCAACTGAACTCAGTTGTAGTTCCTGGTAAAAAGTCATCGTCTGATTCCCCCTCGTTTTTTTAATAAAAAAGTACGCTGGCTTTGTGGTGCAACGATATCACAAAGCGTAGCGTACTATACCTCGATTTTTAAAAAAAACGTCAAGGATACGTCCTGTTTTTTTTTAGATTTTGTTTAGAATTATTTTAGATTTTTTCCCATCTGAAAAAAGCATTTCCCACTTTTTTTCGCCCAGCACATAATACTCATTGTTGAACGGATCAAATGTGATCGGCTGTACTTTTGCCACATCTACTTTTCCGTCGGGGTCATTGCAGCTTCATCCACACTGACATTGACAATCTCCGCTACCAGTCTGCAGCTTTCCGGATCATAACTTTTTACTTTGCACTCTGCACAGACTGCCAGTTCATTGATGATCGGAGCGTCTACATTTGCACTCTTTGTCACGGTAAAACCTGCTTTGTCCAGTTTTCCTGCCACATTGTTTGCAGATTCGATTCCCACATAATCACAGGCTGCCACATGCTTTGCATCTGCCATGCTTACGGTAAATGCCCCGGTTCTCTGGAAATTCTTTGTTGTCTTATGTCCGGCACTGATGCAGAAAGAAATCTCGTTTCCTTCACTGATTCCGCCCCATGCTGCGTTCATTGCATTCGCCGTGCCGTCCTCATTGTATGTTGCGAGAATAAATACCGGCTGTGGATAGGTGTATGGTTTTGCTCCAAAATCTTTTTCTTGCCATATTAATTCACTCCCTTTTCGTGCTCTGTTTTGAATTATTTGGAAGGATGAACTCCTTCCTCTGTTTTATACCTCACATTTTTGCAGGAATCAAGAGGGGGCAGGACATATACAGGTTTTTTGTGGGATTATGTCCCACGGCTTTTTGCTTCTTGGGACATATGTAGATTTTGTGAGCAATTATGTCCCATAACTTCTGGTGTCTGGGATATATAGAAGATTTTTCCGGAGCTGTGTCCCTCTTTCTTGGACACACGGGACTTTTTCTCCTGCTTTTTTTCGCTATATGTCCCTCTTCTTTAGACTTACGGGACTTTTTTTCCTCTGCTTTTTTTCTTTATATGTCCCTCTTCCTTGGACTCGCGGGACTTTTTTCCTCTGTTTTTTTCTATATGTCCCTCTTCTTTAGATTCGCGGGACTTTCTCCCCTGCTTTTTTACATATGTCCCATCTAGGTTCTGCAATAGCATGAAATGAAGGTGATATACTTTTATATGCCCCAAAATTATATAGCTAAATACAGTTCGCACTCCAAGATTTCACACAGGCAAAATGGCATTTTATATAATTATATCTCTGCACATACTTTGCCAAGTTTTTTTTTTGCATATTCATAAAGCTGCCTATTTTTTTTTCATTATAGGACACCAAAATTCTGTCAATGCGCAAATGCAGGCATCACAGTCATCGAGCATCTGTTTTGCCCGCAAAAAAGGTTTCTTCCGAAACCGGAAAGAATGCTTTTTCCGAAAAAAACACAAGCGGCAAGTGCAGATGCCGCTGCGTACTCCACATCATTTTCCTGCAGAATGCCTGCTGCAAACGGAATATTCTGCCGCTGCAGGCGGTTGTAAACCGCAAGCCCTGTTCCACCACCGCCAATCACAAATACCTCCGGAATTCCTTCCGGTCTTTCCATAAAAACCTGTCCGGTCTGCGGTTCAAACTGCTGTGGCTTTTACACCGTACAACTGCTGCACGTAGTTCCCGGAAAAGATTTCCTCCGGTGTCCCGACCCGGTCAATACGGTCCCCTTTCACACACGCAATGATGTCTGAAAATTTTCTGTGCCAGATCCAGTTCATGCAATGACATGATAACTGCCAGGTTTTTCTTCCGTGCCAGCATGCGGATGGTTGTAAGAATGTCCAGTTTAAATCCCATATCCAAATAGGAAGTCGGTTCATCAAGAATCAGAACCTGTGTGTCCTGGCAGATCGCCCGCGCCAGCATAAGTCTCTGCCTCTGCCCATCACTGATTCTCCGGAAATCCTGCTGCTGCACTTCCCCGGCATGCACCAGGGCAATCGCCTCGTCCACCTTTTTCCAGTCCTGTTGTGAGAGGATACCAAGCCTCCCCGTGTACGGGTAGCGCCCGGTTGCCACCACATCCCTGCCGCTTAACAGTTCCGTGTGGATGCGTTCCGTCATGACCATCGAAAGGCGTCTGAAATTTCACTGTCCGTCAGTTCCCTCATGGATTCTTTTTCCCAGAAAAACACTGCCGCCAATGGTTTTAAGCTGTTTGGTGATGGTCTTTAAAATTGTCGATTTTCCGGAGCCGTTTGGTGCGATCAGTGTGAGGATTTCCCCTGGCCGGACACCCAGATTGATGTTTTTAATCAGGGGAATCCGGTCGTATCCTACGGTCAGATCACGCATCGTAAGCTGCTCGTCATCGTTTGGTATATCTTGCGCAGGAAACTGCCCTGGCTCTTTAGCATATTCTGCCCGTTATGTTGTTTTCCGTTTTCTTCTTTCATGACTTTCCAATTATTTTCCATCTGCATTTTTGTGCCTACTCATAGTAACTTTCTTCCTACATTTGCATCCTTATCCGTTTTGGCTTTCTGTCTGCACGTTATTTGTCTTCCACGATTCATCACATCCGCTGCTTTTCGCAACATTGCCGCAATTACCACCGGCACTAAAAATACCGCCGTCACCGAACTGATACTGATCTCAGTTGGTGCAAACACGGTCCGTGCAATCCCGTCACAGAACAGCGTAATCACTGCGCCGCCGAGAAAACATCCCGGAATTAGAATAATCGGTTTTGCCGTGTGGGTTGCCAGTTTAATCAGATGTGGCACCGCAATTCCGACAAACGAAATCCATCCGGCAAACGCGGTCACACATGCCGACAGCAGACTTGACAGTAAAATCAGTGCAATGCGCAGTGCTTTTACATTTACGCCCATATTTCTGGCATAGGACTCGCCCATCTGATAGGCACTGATCGGTTTTGCAAGCCCGAAGGTAATCACAACCGTGATTCCAACAATTATGACCATGATGCGAATGTGCTCCCAGCTCATACCGGAAAAACTTCCCATTGACCAGTTGTGAAGATTGACAATATTGGAATCATCCGCAAACGTCACACAAAAATCCGTAATCGCCGAACAGATATAACCAATCAGGATACCGCACACTACAAGAAGCGACATATTCGATACCCGAAACGAAATCAGAAGGACAAATCCCATGGCAAGCAGTGAACCGGCAAATGCAGCTACCACCATTCAAGGGAACTGACCATAATCCCTTTTTCCAGAAGGAAAAAGATCATGGTCAGTGCCACGACAAGTTTGGCTCCGGAGGAAATCCCAAGCACATACGGTTCCCTGCAATCGGATTCTGGAAAAAACTCTGCAGCAGAAAACCGGATACGGAAAGTGCCCCTCCGAGCAGAACTGCAGCAATGATACGGGGCAGACGGATTTTCCAGACAATCTGATACAGTGTGGAATCCGGCTGATGTTTTGTCAGAACGCCCAGAAAATCAAAAAAAGACATTTCCACACTTCCAACACCGATATTCCAGAAAAACAAAACGACCAGCAATCCTATGATCACAAGAAAAGAAACCAGATAGCGGAGCGTTCTGTTTGTTTCTGTCCCGGAATTATTCTTTTTTTTTTTATTTGTGATCTCATGTTCTGCTCCTCATACATTACGACAATTGTTATTATTTGTACATCCGTACGCTCCGGCTCACTGCAATTTCTTTCAGAAACCGGTACGTTCCATCCCCTTCTCCCCGTCAGGATCTGATTCTCAGATCCTCGATAAAAATCACAGGTTCCGGTAGACTGCTGGTAAAAATTGCTTCCCGTTGTATATACCTGTCCGCTTTTTTTACCGCCTGAAAATCCGCAAACAAGCTGTTTTTTCTTTACCAGCTCATCGATGGACGTCAATTCCCCCTCAATGGTTCCGTTGTAGATCAGCACATCCGCATCAATCTCCGCAGAATAAAAATCTTCCATCTGCATTTTCATCGTGGAAAGTGCATTTTTTTCTTCATCCGTATAATTTCCGAGTGAATAGGTACCGCCTGCAAGTCCGATCATCGCAGAGACATAGTCGTTTGGCTTGCGCACAGTGATCGTCCCGTCCGAGGAAACTGCAAAAAAAGCCACCTTTTTCCCGGTACTCTTTTTTTTCCATAATCGGTTTCACACGTTTTACCTGTTTATTAAAATAGTCATCTGCCTGCTGTTGTTTTCCAAACAGAATACCAAACAGTTTGATCCATTCCAGCCGTCCCAGCGGATGCTTTTTTCATAACTGGAACGCTCGACCATCACCCGGATGCCAAGTTCTTCGAGTTTTTCCTTTACTTCCGGATTGTGCGTGACCATCGTATTTTCAATGGCAAATGTGCAGCCACCCTGCAACAGCTGTTCGTAATCCGGCGCACTGTATTTTCCGGCATAAACCAATGTTCCCTCTTCCATGGCTTCTTTTGCTTTCTGGACATACCAGTCATTTGCTTTCAATGCCGTGTATGTGACGTGGGGAAAGCCCATCCACCTGACAGACCAGATCCATAACGGCACTCGATACCAGATATACATGATTTAAGGGCTGCTGCAATGCAATTACATCCGCCGGCAGATCTTTCGGTACAGGCACACCCTTTGGAATAAGTAAAAAAACGACCGTTATCCACGATCGTTATCAATTTATAATTTCCATATATATCGACCTGAAACTGATCCGCATAGACCAGTTCCAGACGTCCGGTTTGTTTCAAATCCCCAAAACTGACATCTTCCGGAAAGGAAAATGTCAATATATAGTCAATTTCATGTGGGACACTCATGGCCGTGGTATCTCCCACGACATCCATCTGGCACGGCACTCCCGCAATCGGGAAGGTAAACGTGGAATTGCCCCCTTCGTTTTCATTTTTTCATATTTCTGTCCGTCCACCAGCATATAATCATAGTGGGAACTGCTCCAGACAATCGTTGCATATGCCTGTCCGTCTGTCACTTTTATTTTTGCCTCGGAATCTACAGAAGCTCTGCCGCTTCCGCCTTCGAGCTTTACATTTGCGGTATACTCCCCCCGTCCTCCAGCGACGTATCCTGTTCTGTTTCCGCCATCTGTGTTTCAGTGGCTTTCTGCTGTGTCTGATCGTTTTTGGGGAAGAACCGCAGCCGGTCAGAATCGACAGACATATACAAAAGGATAACATAATTGTGGTTAATTTCTTACTTTTTCATACTTTCTATCCACTAATTTTTCTGTGCGTCCGATACACTTACTTTATGGGTCATACCAGGTTCCCTTTGTTCCGAGAATTGCCAGATCAAACTCTTTGTCGAGTGCTTCTACTGGTACATCAAATCCATAGACTTCTTCTGTGGTTCCATCACTGTACTTTACGGTATCGTTGGTTGGCTGTAACAGTTTAGCACCATCTTTTGCTGCATCAGCTGCTGTTCCAACAAACAGATTGATGATTTTCTTAGACACCAGACGGATGTGAATGGTCATTTTTCCATTTTTCACCGTAAGTGTTCCACATCCGTTATCTGCCTCGTTGACATGAAACATGCCACTGTCGGTATTGAACTTTGCGGTATAAGTGCCGTCCTCCAGCGCGGATACCGCGCTGGAAGAAGCAGACTTGGAAACTTTTCCAAGTGACTCAATTGCTTTTTTTTTTGTATGCTCTACATAAAGTTTCTGGACAGCTTCAATCTCACCAAGTCCGGCAATCTGTGTGTCAACACTGTCGAAATTGCCGCTTGCAGTGAACTGGCTCTTCCAGAGGAATCGTCATCGTCTCCTGCCATATCATTGTTTGCATGATCTCCGGCAACAACCATGAGTGGACGAAGAATAACTTTCTTGTAACCTGCGTCCTTAACTGCCTTGATTACATTTTCACAGGAAGTCTCTTCCGGCTCCCCCCTCTACGGTTCCGATAAAGACATTGTCATAACCAAGCTTATCCATCTGTGTAGACATCTGGCTGTAACTTATCTTTGCAGAATGGGAAGTACCGTGTCCCATGAATACAAATGCAGTACCGTCCTTCTTTGCAGCATCCAGTGAATCGTATCCTGCGGTTTTTACGGCTTCTGCTGTAATATCTTCTGCAACTGCCTTCTTGTCATCGTTGATCACTGTTGCATCATCACCAACTTCGCCAAGCAGCGGTTCCGCAACGACAACTTTTTCAAACTTATCCTTATATGCATCCAGCTCTCCGACAAGTTCATCATACTCTGCCCCATGCATTAGGTGTGTCGGCTGGATCACCAGATTCTTTACCCCGTTATCGACCGCTCTCTGTAATGCCTGGTCTACGTTGTCGATCTTCTCGCCATCTCTTGCCTGTACGTGATTGATAATGATCTGTGCGGTAAATGCCCTGCGGACTGCCCAGTCCGGATTTGCTGCCTGAATGGCTTTTTCCACACCACTGATATCTGCGACACGGCTGTCATTAAAAGATGTACCAAAGCTTACGACAAGGATTTCATTATCTCCGATATTATCCTGATTTAACGGATCATCCTTGGAAGCATCACCGGTATCTCTGCCGAAATAATCCGGATCTGCATTTTCACCGGAAACAAGTGCTTTCTGTGCATCTGTCAGCTTGTCCCATGCTTCTTTTTTGCAGCAGCACACTGCTCGTCTGTATTGTCGTTTCTCTCCTGCACATAGATTGCATCGATCAGTTTTTTGCAACTTCATCTGCAGCTGCCTGATCGTCCTTTGCAGACTCTGTGCCCTGCGAATTTTCTACCTGATTGTTGTCTTTTGCTGTCTTTGTTTCCACATCCGGCAAGCATGCCTGCAGCCAGTACACATGTCAGAAACAATGCAAGTGTTTTCTTTCTCATAATTCTCTCCTTTGCTTGGGTTAGCGGGTTCCTTCATCTCATAAGACCACACGCCACCCAAAGTACCAAAAAAAAGCCCCGCCCGGAACATTCCGAAAGGAGCAATCAACCCATGCAAAAAGGAACTGTCTGCGGACGGCTGTCCCACACAGTTTTCTGTAACATGCAGTACGATCAATGACTCGTGATCTGAAAGTAAAAAACTTTCTGTACCAGATCATTGGCAGGTTTCCTGGCTCATAGATCATCATAACATGCTTCACCTTCCCAATGCAGTTGCATCAGTGGCACCTGAGATGCAGCCTAAGCTGCATTTCCTACGTACACCGCATCCGCGCCAGCGGATTTCTCATGCGGTGTGCTCCTTCTTGAAATGCAGCCTAAGCTGCATTTTCTACGTACATCGCATCCGCGTCGCAGCAGATTTCTCATGCGATGTGCTTCTTGCAGTTACTCCCCTAATCACAGTGACGAGATCGTACAGGATTTGCACCTGTTTCCCTTTTTACCCTGCGCATACAAGCCCATATATCCCATGTAAAGCGGCTTTATATGACAGGCACCAACGATCTTCTTTATGAAACTTTTTACATATTAGCATATTGCGCGTTTATTTACAATGCGAAAATTACGTCTTTTCCGTTTTGATCCGGCACACCACTTCCGCTCCAGACTCCGCGTGGTTGTAAAAACAAAGCATGCCGCCCTGCTCTTTTAAGAATTTTTTGCGATCGCAAGACCAAGCCCCTGATGCGTCCGGTCATGCCGGCTGGCATCCCCTGCTGTAAAATTCCTGATCTGCATAGATGAGATCCTGCTCCGAAAAACCCTTTCCAAAATCGCGGACGGTTGCAGTCAGATACTCCTGCCCCTCATACACTTCCATCTGCAGGCGCACCACGATCCCGCGCGCCCGGTTCTGTGTGTTCCACCGCATTGCTGACCACATTTTTCCACGCTCTGCCAATCCTATCCTGGCTTGCAGCATACATTCCCACAGGGAATCCTCCTGAAAAACAACCGGAACTTTTTTCCGCTGCCGCAATCTGCATGGCTGCTTCTTTGAACTGCTCTTTCAAACGCGCACAGGTGACTACTTCTGTCTCCTCTGCGCGGTCACGTCCATACAGCAGTTGCCGCATATGCTCCAAATACTGCTCCATGCTGCCCACATTCGCCAAAATAGCATCCGTACACTCCCAGTTTTCCGCAGACAAATCCGTCTCCGCCAAAAGCTCGGCATTTCCTTTGATGACAGTAAGCGGTGTCTTGATATCGTGTGTCAGTGCCGCAAGCTGCTCTTTTTTCTGCTGCTGTGCGTCCCACTGTCTGGTCAGCGAATCTTTTAATGCTTCTTTCATGCCGGAAAGTGAGGACATCACATCGTCAATCTCCTTAATCTGCGATATCCGGTTTCAAACTCCAGATCATTTTGTCCAATTTTTTCCGTAACTTCGCGTAGCTGCCTAAGCTCCCGTTTTAATTTTTTTTTGCAAAATGGCCGGACAACAATGTGGCGTGCAGGAAAAACAGCACCACGCCAAGCACCGGTGTCAGTATCTCCAGAGATGGAACAATGCCGTTTAATTTATCGTACGCATACCTCATATGCAAATCGTATTTTTACAATACAGATATCGCCGCTGTTCTGCTTAATATAGCGGTAATACTTTCCCCATGGATGCATACTTACTGCCGTTTTTATACCCCTGCCATGCCCTTTTCTGCGCGTCTGCCGAAAAAGTTCCGGTCTTAAACTGCCCCGCCGCATCGTAAATCCCGTATCTGCATCCATCCGGAATCAGGGCTTCCACATCTGTCCCCGCAGCCTTAATTTCTTCCGTATGGTCTGTCAGTTGCAGCTCCGCATAATTGGCAGGCAGCGTAAATCCTGTCATGGGACTTAATACCAGAAGCACCAGACAGAACATTCCGATTCCGAACGTATCCAGACAGAATAACGCCGCAAATTTCAAAAACAGCCCGGTCAGTGTTTTTGTCTTCTTTTTTCATTTCCATCGATAGCCGATCCCCCAAACCGTTTCAATCGGGTTGATCCCGAATTTCTGGAATTTTGCACGGATATTTTTTACATGCTCCGTAATTGCGGAACTGTTGCTGTCCCCGTCAAATCCGAATACATGCTCTAAAAATCCGTTCTTTCGAAAATACCTGTCCGTGGTTGTGTCCGTATTAGTGGTGACGGTATGGAACCTGGAATTCCGATAGTCAGATTTATTTTACAGCAGGAATCTGTTGCTAATGGAGAAATCGGCATCTTCGCTCTAAACGAGAAGCCTATATTAAAAAATTACAAAACGATACAGACGGAATTTCCTTTATCTCGCTCAATGAAAAAGGCGCACCTATCAAGGTTAGTGAAAATGACCAGCAATACGTAACTGAACGAAGCAATACTG
>VOFJ01000555.1_pt1 | contig 15475 bp, 22 predicted proteins | sample 5384081 | NCBI WGS metagenome assembly VOFJ01 (sample SAMN12384729, study PRJNA508395) | human gut metagenome | isolation source: healthy gut I | host: Homo sapiens
TCATTGTACTTACTTCAAAGGTTTCCCAAGTTACGTATTTGGCACTCCACACAACAGAGACGGTCATACCGGAGCGAACGCATTCGACCCCGCCAATTGCGACCTCGTGCTGAACGCCGACAAAGCAGTATGGTGGCACTGCCGTCCCCACAGCCACAGCCTACAACGAATGGACTGTGGGGGAAAACGGTTCCCCCATGAAATGGAAGAGCGTCAGCATCACGCCACCGTAATCCGCGCCTTTCCCGAAGTTGAACTTCGAGGCGGTCTGATTTATTTTTTGGGAAATCAATTTTATGCCTGATGCGGTAGACGACATATGTTGTCGTAAAAAGATTATATCTTAATTAGTAGTCGATTAAAAACGCTCTGCCATTGGCAGATTACAAAATATATCTCCGCCCAACTTGCAAAAAGGGTCCCTACTGTCAAATTGCAGGGATCCTTTTGCTTTATACAATTTACTCCGCATGACTTAGGAAAGCTGTCCTCTGTCAAAAAGGAAGATTATCGAATAACGGAGTTTTTTTACTGTCGAATTGTATAAAAACCGGTCGTGAGTTTGTTTCCTGAGAGAATTTTGTTACTTTTGTATTCGAAAGAGTTACTTCAAGATACAACTCTGCAAATCGCTAAAATGCGCACAGTTACCAAATTGTTATCTCTCAATTCCCCAAATTATGCAAAGTGTTTATTCTTCAATTGGTTATCTTAACCGCGAATAATCTAAAATAAAAAACGATGTTTCAGAAACTTGTAGCTATAGAGCCGGTCAGTCTGGTTCCGTCGGTACCGAAAAAGCGTTGTATTCATTTGCCGGTCAGGTGGTGATGTATCCTGACATACCCGCGAATGATGATGAAATCATTGCCCGTATCGGAGATGCTGATGCGGTGCTTTTGAGTTATACCTCCCGTATCAACCGGTATGTACTCGAGTGTTGTCCGAATGTGAAATACATTGGAATGTGTTGTTCACTCTATTCTCCCGAAAGTGCCCAATGTCGATATTCGCTATGCTAATGAACGGGGTATCACGGTGACAGGTATTCGGGATTATGGTGACGAGGGAGTAGTGGAATATGTAGTCAGTGAGTTGGTGCGCTGTTTGCACGGCTTTGGGCAGGAATCGTGGGAGGAGTTGCCTCGTGAGATCACCGGATTGAAAGTCGGAATAGTCGGACTGGGTAAGTCGGGCGGCATGATAGCGGACGCTTTGAAGTTCTTTGGTGCTGATATTTCATATTATGCCCGCAGTGAGAAAGAAGCGGCTACTGCCAAAGGATATCGCTTTTTGTCATTGGGGAAACTCCTTTGCAGAGAGTGAAGTCATTTGTTGTTGCCTTAATAAAAATACGATTCTGTTGCACGAAGAGGAATTTAAGCAGATGGGTAACCGGAAGATCTTATTCAATACCGGTTTGTCACCAGCATGGGATGAGGCTGCTTTTACTGAATGGCTGGAAGGTGATAACCTTTGTTTTTGTGACACGATAGGCGCATTGGGGGGTGAGCAACTGCTCAATCATCCGCATGTACGTTGCATGCAGGTATCTACTGGCCGCACGCGTCAGGCGTTTGACCGCCTGAGCGCAAAAGTGTTGGCCAGGCAATTCAATTTGTCAGAATACAATGGGTGATGCGATATTAATCAGGGTGCTCACTACTGACCACCCTGCAATATCCGATGTAGCACTATAAATGTCTACTACGGCATGCACCTGGTCATTTTGATTTCTACTCTTTGCGTATCTCCCACAAATCCGGGGAGTAGACTGTATGGATACCTGCATGTTCTCCGGACCGACAGAAGCCCGTGAAGCGGCAACTGTAACATTCACTTTGGTTGGAAAGGAGGCGAATAGCTTCCGCAGCACTACCGGAGAAAACAGTACGTTGCTCCGTTTGCAAGGAATCATCATAAACGGGAGTTCCTTTGAGTCCATTAGGACCTTTTTCATTGAAGAAGCGGTAATCGTAGCTTTCCCATCAGAGAGGCAGTTCTTAAAACATCGAATCCACCGGTAGCTCCGGATGCAATATAGACCCGTGTACCATTTGCTCTGGCGGTTTCTGTCACTTCCTGATAGAATGTCTCGTCTGCCAAAGCGCCGATAGACAAAGGTAATGACAGAGGTTCCGTTTCTCAATGCCGGCAAAGCCAATTCCCGCATAGCGGCAGGAAATGGATTCTACCAGATAATCTGGTTTTAATGCCAATAACTCTTCCAATTTGGCACAAGCAATGCAAGGCTTGCCATGTTGCTGCATTTATTTACGATGTGCGCTGCTTTTGACGCCGTGCGCGAATAGACACCTACCAGATTATAATCTGGTAATAAGCCTTTGACAACTGCATCCGCAACTTGATTTCTGCAAGTCGTCCCATCCTACAATGACTAATTTTTCATGCAACAAAAGATAATACTTTTATTGGTCTCGATTTGGTAATATGGGTATTTATTTTCATCAGGTATGTATCCGGGGTTGTTCCTTTAATTTATGAACTGATTGTAATAAGATTACGAAGATTTTCTCTACATTTTGTCTTTATTAATCTTGTAATCTTCTATTAAAAGTTTTAATACTCCGATGAAAAAAAAGTACCTGATATTTTCTTTTACTTCTCTCTTTTCCATTATATACCTGGTAAATAAGCCTTGGACTCACTGTTGAATGTGCTTGATTTGACGATTCAAGAACATGAGACTATATTAAGCCAGCATTGAATCATGTATCAAAGCACCAGTAAAAGAACTGACGCACGGAATAAGGGGCTGAAGACTTCCGCGGAACAGTACAATCTGAACAGTCAGATATACAAAAGAATATAAAGCCTTTATCTGCGACTCACTGCAATCCTATTTGACTACAGACCGGAAGATAGAGAAGGAGTCGGTTGCTTTCTATTATTATCATCAGCACAAAATGTATAAAGAGAGTCTGCTTGATGTGCTGGAATCGGTAGATCATTGGAAGAGCTCATTCACTCGTTTAGCTAGCCGATTATTACACCTGCTTTGACCATGTGTGTATGAGTTCGGGCGTTTATACACAGGATAAAGCCCTTTCGGGACATTATTGGAGTATCTCGCAGGCATAAAGAGGATTCATTTTGTACGCCATATTGCCGCCTGCATCGGAAAGAACGTCTGTTGATGCGTGAAGCGTTGCTTCGTGACCAACATCAATATGAGGAAGCCTTGAAAATAAATGACCTCCGATTGGCGGAGATGGAGCCGTATACACCTCAATATGCGATGGTACTTATCATCGTTCCCTCATCTACAAATACAGTGGGGATCATCTAGGGGGAGGAGAAAAGAATCTCTGCATCTCCGCTATTTCAGATATTCGTTCGGCTATTAAAGATCATGCGTCGCTGTGGATGCTTGCCCAACTTCTTTATGAGGACGGAGATATGGGCGTGCCTATCAGTATATGCGTTTTTTCATGGAATGCGACCAAGTTCTACAATGCCGAAAATTTGCGTAGCTGGCAAAGTGCTGATGTACTTTCACTGATTGATAAGACTTATCAGGCAATGATTGAAAAGCAGAATGGTCGTCTCCAGCAATATCTGTTGCTTATCACTACATTGCTGGTACTGTTGATAGTGGCTTTTGGGCTATATCTATCGTCAGATGAAGAAACTTGCGGATGCATCGAAACCATCTTCGGCCAGGCTAACGAGCAGTTAAACGGACTGAATGAGGAGTTGAGGCAAGATGAACAGTTGTCTGTCATCCACCAACATAGAACTTTCAGAGTCAATCAGATTAAGGAGGAATATATCGCGCGGTTTATCAAGCTGTGCTCCACCTATATTAACCGTTTGGATGCTTATCGGCGTATGGTGAATAAGAAAGTATCCGCCGGACAGATAGCGGAACTTTTTAAAGATAACCCGTTCGCAGGACGCTCTTGACGAAGAGTTGGAAGAGTTGTATGCCAACTTCGATACAGCCTTTCTACATCTGTTCCCCGGGATTTCGTGAAGAAGTTTAATGACCTGCTGCAGGATAATGAACGGATTGTATTGAAGAAAAGACGAACTGTTGAATACCGAATTACGTATTTTTCGCTTTGATACGTCTAGGCATTGAAGACAGTTCAGATCGCTGAGTTCCTTCGTTATTCGGTGAACACAATCTATAATTATCGTGCAAAAGTGAAGAACAAAACTCGTGGCTCGAGAGAGGATTTTGAGGATTTAGTACGAAAAATCCAGCTAATCAAGGTTGTAAACTATCCACTTTTTAGACTGAAGAAAAGAGAAGTAAAGCTTTTGGAAATGAATTGTTTGCCTTTTAATGGTATCCACTTATTGCCCCTCCTTATGAATCCGTTCTCATTTCTTTATAATTTTGACCTGTGCTTCGGAAGCAATGAGAGAGGAACTCCATTGCGGACGGACGTTTATTATTAACTTTAAAATTAGTACGCATGAAAAAGAACAGGCGAAAAATCCTTTCGGGGAGTCGCAAGATTCTCTTTGCTATTCTGGCAATGTTTCTATCATTGAGTGCATCCGCACAACAAATTACTGCCTCCGGTCAGGTACTGGATGCGCAAGAACAGAACCGCTTATCGGTGTTAGTGTACAGGAAAAAAAGGAACGACTAACGGTGCGATTACCGTCTGGACGGTAACTTTTCATTAAATGTTCAACAAAATGCCATTCTGGTATTCTCTTATAATGGGCTATAAGTCGCTTGGGAGATGAAGGCTACCCGTCAAATGAAGGTCACACTTCAGGAAGATAATGAAGTGCTCGATGAAGTGGTGGTAATCGGTTATGGCTCGGTGAAACGGAAAGATGTGACGACAGCCATTTCTTCCGTATCCACCAAAGATCTGGATATGCGTCCCATTGTATCTGCCGGACGAAATGATTCAGGGTAAGGCGGCAGGTGTATCGGTCATCAGCCCAATGGTACGCCGGGGAGGCGAGATGTCTATCCGTGTGCGTGGTACTACTTCAATGAATGGAAGTAACGATCCGCTATATGTAGTAGACGGGGTGCCGGTAGACAATATCAAGTTCCTTTCTCCGAATGATATTGAGAGTATGCGAATCTTGAAAGATGCTTCTTCCGTATCTATATACGGTTCGCGTGCCGCTAACGGTGTGATTCTTATTACGACAAAAAGCAGGTGCGACGGGAAATGCGAAAGTTTCTCTGACTGCCAGTTCCAGTTCGACTGAATAAAGTGGTAGATAAAGTGGGAGTCCTTGAATGCGTCACAGTACAAAGAATTGCAGGACGAGATCGGACTGGTGTCTCTGCCTGACGGATTGCCCCCGACCGCACCGATTGGTTTGATGAGACATACCAGACAGGGGAAGACCCAGAATTATCAGATTGCTGTATCCAATGGCAACGAAGATGAAATACTATCTTTCTGCCGGATATCTGAATGAACAAGGTGTGTTGGATATCTCTTACTACAAACGTTATAACTTCCGTGTGAATCTCAAAATCAGGTTCGTAAATGGTTGACCGTTAGTGCTAATATCTCTTATTCCGACTATACAAGCAATGGAGGAGGCGCTATGGGTACAGGAGCGAATCGGGGAGGTGTTCTGGCGGTTATCAATACTCCGACGTATGCTCCGGTTTGGGACGCTTTGAACCCGAACCAATATTATAATAATTTTTATGGAGTGGGCAATATCAAACCAATCCACTGGAGAATGGCACGTGCAAAGAACAATAAAGATAAAAGAAAATCGTTTATTGGCTTCCGGTAACGTGTTGCTGACGATTCTTCCTGAGTTGAAATTCAAATCGACACTTACTCTTGACCGCCGTAATGCTGTCAATACTACTTTCCTTGATCCTATTTCCACTACTTGGGGACGCAACCAATATGGAGAGGCTTCCGGATAATCGGAACATGAATACGGTCCTGACATTTGATAATGTCTTGACTTATAATAAGAACTTCTAAAAAAGCATGGACTGGAAGTCATGGTGGTTCGTCGTGGACGGATTCCGACTATTCAAACGAAGTTGGATTAACGGTTCTCATTATCGTGATGACCAGATCCAGACCTTGAATGCGGCAATAAGATTTCTTGGGATAATACCGGAACAGGGGCTTCCCAATGGGGTATCATGTCATTCTTCGGACGAGCCTATAATTTCGGACAGTATCTGCTGACTGCCAATATCCGTGCTGATGGTTCCTCTAAACTGCATCCTGACCATCGCTGGGGGGTATTCCATCATTTTCTGCCGCTTGGCGTATCTCTTCAGAAAAGTTTATGGAAGATCCGACTTGGATTGATGACTTGAAGCTGCGTGGAGGTTGGGGGACAAACGGGTAACCAATCGGGTATCGGAGACTATGCTTATCTGCAACGTTATAACATCGGTCGTATCGAAATGGTTTAAGAAAGGTGAGGAAGGGGATAAGACGGATTATGCCAATGCCGTACCGACCATCAGTCGGCGAACTTACGTACATCCGATTTAACTTGGGAGACAACCACACAGACAAATATAGGGTTTGGATTTGACAGTCTTGAATGGACGTTTGACGTTCAATGCGGACTACTACTATAAGAAAAACAAAGAATATGCTGATGAATGTATCTCTGCCTTTAAGCTGCTGCCGCAGCCACTTCGATAGCCAGAAACGAAGGTGAAATGGTGAACAAGGGTTTTGAATTTTCTATCAGTTCGAAGAACTTCCGTGGCGGGAGCAGTTACTTGGGATACGGATTTCAATATTTCTTTTCAACCGGAATAAACTGACGAAGCTGGAACTGCAAAAAGTGTATTATGATGCGAAGACAGCGGATGTAGTCAATGATTATGTCGTACGTAATGAGCCGGGCGTGCTTTGGGAGGTTTCTATGGCTATATTAGCGACGGTGTGGACCCGGAAACCGGTGAGCTGATGTATCGTGACTTGAATCATGATGGTAAGATCTCATCTTCCGACCGTACTTATATCGGTGACCCCGAATCCGATTTCACTTTATGGTATGACCAACACATTCTCTTGGAAAGGTTTTAATCTGAGTTATCTTTATACAAGGTTCGTACGGAAATGATGTTTATAACGCTTCACGTATCGAAACGGAAGGTATGTATGATGGTAAGAATCAGTCGACCCGCGTGCTGGGACGCTGGAGAATACCGGACAGATAACGGATGTGCCGAAAGCCAATTTTAAACTGTTGAATTCTACTTATTTCGTGGAGGATGGCAGTTATCTGCGGTTGAAAGACGTCCCTTTGTCATACAACGTGAAAGGCAAACTCTTGAAGAAATGGGGAATCACCCGTCTGCAACCTTATTTTACAGCTACCAACCTGCTGACGTGGACCAGTTACTCCGGTATGGATCCGGAAGTGAACCAATGGGGTAATAGCGGTACGGTGCAGGGTATCGACTGGGGAACTTACCCGCATTGCAGATCATACGTGTTTGGTATTAATGTTGAATTCTAATGAAAGGAAAGATTATGAAACTAAGAACTATATTTTGTGGATTGACGTCCGGTCTGTTATTGGGGATTTCTTCCTGTTCACTGGATTATGAGCCATTAGACACCTATTCGGATGTGACTGAAGGAATAACGGATAACGGAACGAAGATTGTGTTCAAGGATAAGGCAGCTGTTGAAAGCCATCTGACTACGCTTTACAATCAGATGCGTGATCGTCAGGAACATTGGTATGTGGATTTGCTGCTGATTGCGGATTCTCATTCAGACAATGCCTATGCAGGTACTACGGGAGCGGAAGTTGTTCCGTTTGAAAATAATTCTATTGAAGGATCGAATTCTGTATTGGAGCGTGACTGGAACCGGTATTTGGAGGATATTGCCCGTGCCAATAAGCTGATTTGCAACATCGACCTGGTGAAAGATAATTCATTGACTGCCGACGAACGGGCACAGTATAAAGCGGAAGCGGAGATATTCCGTGCTATGATTATGTTTGATATGGTGCGTCTTTGGGGGAGACTTTCCGGTGATTACAACTGTGGCGGATGATATTACTTCGGATAATATTGAAGATGTATATTCCCAGTATTTTCCTGAGCAAAATACGGAACTTGAAGCTACCAACAGATTGAGAAAGATTTATTGGATGCTGTGAAGTATGCACCGGACAATACACTGAGCAATAAGACATTATTCACCAAATCGGTGGCACGTACATTATTAGCTAAAAATTTATGCAGAAAAGCCGTTGCGTGACTATACGAAGGTAATCCAATATTGTGATGAAGTGAAAGCGGATGGCTTCGATTTGGTAGAAGATTTCAGCGATTTGTTTGGCATGAACGATGCTAATACGGATGCGAAAGTACGTAATACAAAGGAAGCTATTCTTGAGGCACAGTTTACTCCCGGAGCGGGCAATTGGTGTTCGTGGATGTTCGACGCGATTTGGTGAACTGGAATACCAACTTCACATGGGCGAAAACCGGGTAACTCCGTCACGTGACTTGATTAATGCTTTCAAGAAAGAAGGTGATGAGGTTCGTTTTAAAGAGTCGGTTGTTTATTATGACTGTTCGTGGAGCAATTATTATCCGTCGGATAATTATCCGTTCATGTATAAATGCCGTTCGGCCAATAGTAGTATTATAAAATATCGTTATGCTGATGTGTTGTTGCTGAAGGCAGAGGCATTGATAATGCAGGATACACCTGATTTGGAAGCGGCTGCCGGTATTATTGATGAAATACGGAAACGTGCCGGTTTGGGGAAACTTCCTTCATCTATCCGTGAAAACAAGAATTCCATGATTGACGCTTTGCTTAAAGAACGTCGGTTGGAGCTGGCTTTTTGAAGGACAACGGTGGTTTGATTTAGTACGTCTGGACAAGGTAGAAGAAGTGATGAATGCTGTGTATGCGAAAGATTCAGGACGCAAGGCACAGGTTTATGCTTTCGATAAGAACTCCTATCGCTTGCCTATCCCGCAGTCAGTAATTGATGCGAATGATAAGATTCAACAGAATCCGGGTTATTAATATATTAGAAACTTAAGATTATGATAAACATGAGAAATATAGCATTGACTTTTTAGGGTGCTTCACCATATTAGCTGCATGCAGCAACAGTGACGACGCAGAAAACCGGTAGCACCTGTTCCAACCGGAGATGTGACGATTTATGCAACGACCAACAGCCTGACACGTGATTTAACCCGTGATGCGGTTAACTTCAGCTCGAAGGATAACCTGGCACCTACTTCTATCACGCTGGATCCTACAGAACAATACCAAACAATGGATGGTTTCGGGGCAGCCATAACGGGAGCTACCTGCTTTAATCTTTTACAGATGCAGCCGACGGACCGCCATGATTTCCTGACCGAAACATTCTCTGATAATAGTGGTTTCGGGTTTAGTTATATTCGTATTTCGATTGGTTGTTCGGACTTTTCGTTGAGCGAATATACTTGTTGCGATACGAAAGGAATAGAGAACTTTGCTTTGCAGAGTGAAGAGAAAAACTATATCTTGCCGATTCTGAAAGAGATTCTGTCCATTAATCCTTCTATTAAGATTATTGCAGCCCCCTGGACTTGCCCTTTGTGGATGAAGGTAAAGAGTTTGGAAGAGATCTTACCCCGCTGACGACGTGGACAAGCGGACAGCTGAATCCTGCTTATTATCAAGACTATGCTACCTATTTCGTAAAATGGGTACAGGCATTTTTAAGGAAGGTATTGATATTTATGCTGTGACTCCTCAAAAATGAACCATTGAATCATGGCAATTCGGCTTCGATGATGTACATGAGTTGGGAAGAACAGAGGACTTTGTGAAAACTGCACTCGGACCTCAGTTCAAGGCTGCGAGATTGGATACAAAGATTTATGCCTATGATCATAATTATGATTACAGCAATCTTGAGGCAGAGAAACAGTATCCGGTCAAGATTTACGGTGATAGCGATGCATCCCAGTATATAGCCGGTGCAGCATATCACAATTATGGCGGCGATCGTGAGGAACTGCTGGAAATCCATAAAGCTTATCCCGAGAAAGAACTACTGTTTACGGAAACTTCTATCGGTACATGGAATAGCGGACGTGACTTGTCAAAGCGATTGCTGGAAGATATGAAAGAAGTTGCATTGGGAACAGTGAACAATTGGTGTAAAGGGGTGATTGTATGGAATCTGATGCTTGATAATGACCGTGCTCCCAATCGTGAAGGTGGTTGCCAGACTTGCTATGGAGCGGTGGATATCAGCAATAGTGACTATAAGACAATCATTCGTAACTCACATTATTATATTATTGCCCATCTTTCAAGTGTAGCGAAACCGGGCGCAGTACGTATCGGTGCATCCGGCTATTCCGACAGCAATATTATGTATTCTGCTTTTCGAGAATACGGATGGTACATACGCCTTTGTTTTTGATGAATAACAATGAAAGACAAAGAGGATAACTATCAGTGATGGTAAACGTCATTTTGCTTATGATGTTCCTGGCAAGTCTGTGACACCTCTTACCGTTGGGCGAAGTTGAAATAAGAAACAAAAGTATAAAGACATGAATAAAAGTATCTATATAATATTGGCATTGGTAGGAATACTGGTCATGAATTCCTGTAGTGACGATGAATTCCTTTCGGGTAATCGGATATGGAACTCGGAGCTGGGAAAGTAAGTGCGCTTTATGGCGATAGTCTCCCCGTTCACCATTAAGGCTTCGGATGTGGATGTACCTCTTTCTACTTTGAAAGCGAAACTTTTTTATGGAGAGGAATTGGTGTCGGAAACTGTGATTCGCACCAAGACAAGTGGTAGCGATTATACGGGCAAAGTCTTTGTGCCTTATTATCCCAACGTGATTGATGGTAGGGCTACTTTGAAGTTTGTCCTTCAGAATATCCATTTCACTACTACGGAAATGGGCGGGGAGGTTGTTTTGTCCCCGACCGGACTTCCCTTTGGCGTCACTTTGGTTGACGAAATGGGTGAAAGAATATCTGATGAAGAGGCAGTCTCTGTATAATTATAGTGTGACCGGTAGATTTCCTCAAGATATGAAGGCTTATTTTAAAACCCCGAAAGTCGGTGAAAAACGGCAACGAACGACTTTCGGATGGGATAATAGAGAATCAGCTTTCGGAAGGGAAGAATGTGGATCCATCACTTTCTCCGGTACGGAGGCAGAACCTTATGAGGTAACTTTCAATGTGCTTACATACGCAGTTTCTCCATTGGTCAATGTATTGTTTGACGGGAGAAGATGATAGCACAGGATGCGAATACTTCATCTGATACAGAAATCATTTACTCAGGGACAGTCCGTAGTAGTTGTGGGTATAGATCTGGATGGCTGGTGGATTAATTGGATTATTTTAGGAAAGAATCAATGGCACATTGACTTTCTTACCGGTGAATGGCAAGTATCGTGTATAGCTAATATGAAGCAGAAATATTTTAGTGTGACCCGCATGAACGGTGATGAGGAGGCTACTCTTTCTGATGACGGACATGGTGCTATTTGGTTAATGGGGGGAGTCGGCTCTCCTTCATTGGATAGCTTTCAGTTTGGGTGGAATATCGGAAGCAACTATTGTATGCCGGAAATTTCATCAAAGAAATATCAGTTTACCGGGTGGCAGTATACCTGAACATGGTTCATCAATAGGACAGCGTTTCCGTTTTGATTATATAAGTGCTAAGTTCTTCTTCCAGAATGGTTATGGAGGAGAATTTTCTCAGATAACATTGGCTTCCGGTACAGAAGCATTGTTGAAGTTGACAGATAGCAAAAATTTTGAACTTGCTAATGATGTAAAGCTGGAAGAGGGAGCGACCTATGTACTTACTGTTGATTTGACAGCCGGAAATGATAAGGCAGTATTTCTTTCAAGAAGATTTCAGATGGAGAGGTGAAACCGCAACCGACACTAGTACAGACATTGTATTTTGATTTCGGTGGTAATGAAAGTGGAACTCGCGGGGAACCGACAGTCTCCCCGGATAATAATGGAAATTACTGGAATAATATTATTAATAATGATGGATTTTTATGCAAAGAAAGGGCTCTGTTTATCCCAATTTTTGTAAATTCACGGAATGATCAGACAGGCTTTTCATTGACGTTGAATTCGTTTTACGGCTAATAAAGCAGGTGGTTTGACGAATCCGGATAAAGACAAAATTAGGTGATTTAGCAGTGATTACAGCCACCGGTGATTATTTCTTCTTAGAAAAGTTGGAAGATAATGGTAACTTTACTCTTTTCGGGCTTGGATAAAAATAAAGGGTACAAATTTTATATGTTTGCTAGTCGAGACGCAACTCAGATTCGTACAGCACGCTACACGATAGCTGGTACAAAACGAATGGGCAGGAGAATTACAGGCGGTATTGACACCGATTGTGGAGGTACTGGGAAGAATCATAATGTAGAGAATATCTGTGAATCGGATTGGGTGTATCCGGATGAAGAAGGAAAGATTTTGTTTACAGTCTCCCGTGCGACAGGTGATTATATCCCTTTGAATATCATGAAAAATGGAAGAATGGTCCGGCATACGATAACTATATCATATATTAATCTATAAAAAGAAGGGACATGAAAAAACATATACTTTTGGTTATGGCACTCTTTGGAGTGCTTACTATTGGGTCTTGCAATGACGATGAGCCTGTTGTTTCTCCCATACCGGGGAAGACGAAGGTAGTGATACCTGCGCCGGAGCCTATCAATCCTGTATTGGTACAAACTCTTTATTTTGATTTTTGGTTCGGTAGGAGGGGGAACGAGGGTCTCAAACTGAAAGTCGGATGAGAACGGACACTATTGGAATAACATTTATAATAATGATGGGATTTATGCTGCTGTTAACTCTGTATTTGAAGACTTTGTTAACTCGGAAGGTACTTCCGTAGGCTATAAACTGACGTTGAATACCCGTTTTTTCTACTAATGGAGGTTCTGGCGGAGGTGGTTTGTTAACTCCTGACGCAGAGTTGTTGAAAGATTTTGCCGTATCTACAGCTACAGAAGATTATTTCTATATAAGTGGGGGAGAATGGCAAAATAACTTTACCATTTCCGGCTTGGATAAGGAGAGGCATATAAGTTCTATGCGTTTGGTAGCCGAAGTGCCACAGAGAAACGTGTTGCTTATTATACGATGTCCGGGTTGAACAGTTATCAAGGTGAGTTGCAAGATTGCTTGGAACAAATTTGAGCGGAGAAGAGGGTTAAGCAAAGAATATTGCTAATATCTGCGAGTCGGATTAGTCTATCCGGATGAAGAAAGCACCTTGACCTTTGCTGTTTCTCGTGGTACGGGGCATATGTGGCAATAAATGCTTTTGAAGCTGAAGAATACCGATGTAAGAACGTCCCAAACATTTACTTCGTTGACAATAACCGGTAGTGCGGTAGAAGAAGGAGAAGTGCCTATGCACATGATTTCTCCGACAGACAAGGTGGGGCATAATAAGTTTAAAGCTTTTTTGTCACTTCAATCGGGTAAGTTTTCTTTCAAGGGGGTAACATCCGGAGGGTGTATCTGCAGTATTGGAAAGGGACATGAACCTGGTGTTGTGGCGATGAATAGTTACGGTATCTCGGCAGAGGTGACAGGTCCGGTATATTGTAGTGGATATGTCAAAGAAGAGTTATACCATTACTCCGGTAGAAGAATGGGTATTGTTGGGAGTGTTACGGAAGGAGGTTGGAATGCCGGAGCTGGTGTACCGCTTGCCTATCAAGGTAAAGGTATGGGGTGGACGGCAAAACTGACCGACTTGGTACGGCAAGTGACCGTGCCCGCTTCAACTTTATTATGAACAAAAAGTTGGGATTATACAATGAAACGTATTTCTGATACTCCTAATGAAGTGGTTTTCTCCAATTCTGGCTATTCTTCCAGTGATATAAATTTGAATCATGGTACGTATAATATCACTTTAGATCTCCCGTCGTTTCTGCTTTCTATATTGATTGTGTGAAGAAGGTATAGATCCTTTTAAGATTTCTGTATGGGATCTTCTGTCGCTAACGGACAGGGGGCAGACAGTAATCATGGTTAGTGCCTATATGTTCGGTGAATTGCAGGACGAGCGCGTTTCAAGAATCAGGAGACCCGTCTGCCATGGTATACATCTGGTATTTCTATTGGTGGAAACAGTACATTGAATTTGTTGGCTCGTTACAATGGATTTGTTGTATGACTGCGGCAAGTATATGTTATCTTCGACTTTCTTCTTTTGGGTAATGAGGGGAATACATGGGGCTGCCGATCAGCAGGCTATCTATAATCAATTCAAAGACAATATGCAGACTTTGATTAGTAAAGCGCGTGAAGCACGGTAAATATCCCGTGATGATGAATAATTATACTCGTGTGGAGATTTTGAGGGAGAGCGATTATGAGTATATAAAACAGATGAATCTTGCTTTGATTCATGAGTGGGATGTCTTCCTTCTGTCAATATGTTAAGATTTTAATGAATATGCTTTTGATGACGGAAGTAGTAAATAGAACGAGCAATTTATCAGAAATATATTTTGAATCTTTATCATCGAATACCAGAAAGAGGACACCGTAGATTCCTTTATGCTATGGTTTCGCTTCGTTGTTTGATAATAGAAGCTGGTAAGACTCTTTACGCGTGTCTCCCGAACTTCATATACACTTTGGCGGAAAAGGTTTTTGGAATTTACTCCGGAAGAAACAGTACATCCGTTTACAATCTCTTTTGGAGGTGAAAGTGCTTTGAAGATGGAGGCAAATTACCCACTTTTACAAATGGTGGCAATACTAACTAGAGGAACTTTGCCCAACCACAAAGATTCAGGAGGAAAAGTAGTATATAACTCTCCATCCAAGTAAAAATAGTAGGTGGAAATGTTGCAGATAATCAATGACATGTAATGTATCTTTTGGACACATTATTAATACTGGGGACATTACATTGCTATACACCGACAAGAGTTTAGCAGGAGAATTGAACGAGAAACTGACTGTTTAGTTTATCGGTGATAATAGTTCTTACAGAGGGCAGAGAGTGCAGTGAACTGTTCTTCTACCGTTCGGCAATGAATGAGGGAAAGAAATAAACAAACTTTGTGATGGAAGTATGTTGAAGTCCAGTTTGAAAATCTATGCTCCGTTGGATGGTTCGAAATCAACAATTGAGAATCTGGCTCAAAAGTATGAATACTGTGGTAGTAAAGTCTGAATAAGAATAGAAATTATATGAATATGAAATTCAAAGCAATGTTGCTTGGCCTGTCCATAATGACCGCATTGCCTGTCTGTGCGCAGAAACCGTATATTTGGATACAAACAAGCCAATCGAAGAGCTTGAGTGAAAGATGCGTTGAACCGGATGACTCTTTGAAGAAAAGGTCAGGATGATTCATGCACAGTCCAAATTTAGTTCGGCAGGCGTACTCCCCCTGCCCGGTATTCCGGAAGTATGGGCTACCGATAATTTCACGGTATCCGTCCGG
>VOFJ01000933.1_pt1 | contig 15475 bp, 25 predicted proteins | sample 5384081 | NCBI WGS metagenome assembly VOFJ01 (sample SAMN12384729, study PRJNA508395) | human gut metagenome | isolation source: healthy gut I | host: Homo sapiens
CGGAAGCGTGGACTGCCGTTGTCGGGCAAAGCGGTAACGATAGTCGCAAAGGCAGGAAGCCTGTGGCTAATCGCTTCAATATCTTTTTCATAGCTTTTAAAATTCTCCTTTCGTTTGGATATAGAAAAAAGCCGTCCATTTCTGAACGGCTGGAAATAGAAAAGGAACGTCAATATCGGCGTTCCATAATCTACTTGCGATATTCAATTTTTTGTTTTTCAATACTGATGTGCTGTACCATATCTTTGCAAATCTGGGATTTCTAACGTATCAAGGCTCATTCAATGGTAGTAAAATCGTAGTAATTTGAAGTATTTCAATCCTTGAATGTGCTGATAAGTACAGTGTTTTAGCGGACAATCAGATTTTTAGTTGTTTTTTCCTTAAAAATCTATGTATCTTTTGACTTATCTCCAAACGCTCTTCATTATTACTTACTTCTGTTCGGATAATTTTGTATCGTAATCTTCCGATCATTTTTACTTTTCAAAATAAAATGTTCCTTTACTTTGTTCCGCTTTATCCTTTTCTTCATCTTTTAATGTACTTACATCCTCTTTTTGTTCCAATGTACTGCTCCCACATTTAGGGCAAAATTTTGACTCTTCTCTAAGTACATTCCCACAATTCACACACCTTTTCTCCGTTTTCGTCTCATGAACATTATGTTTTACCGCTGTGATCTTCCTGCTGCTCCAATATATTGCTTCCACATTTTGAGCAAAATTTCGCCCCCTCTAACTTCATTTTCCACAATTTTCCACTTCATTCCCTTTTTGCACTTCCTTTATAACTAATATTTTATAGCTGTAGATAATTATACTATAACTAAGTAAATATTACAATTAAATCAATATTTTTGGAGGTTACTGCATGGACACTTTAAACTTTTGAACAAATAGGCGAAAAATTAAAGAAAATCCGCCTTTCAAAAAACTTAACACAAGGAATATATCGCTAATGCTGCTGATGTGAATACAAGTCATATCAGTAATATCGAAAAAACCGTGTCAAAGTTTCTCTTTTCTGTTTTAGTGCAGATATGTAATGCGTTAGATACTACTGTTGACTATATTCTTTCCGATGAATATAACGACTCATCCTCTGCCATCGAACAGGAAATTCTCCATGAGTTACACTCCTGCAATAATGAAACAAAAGAGCAGATTTTGAAAATTGTCAAAAGCTTTACAGTAATTTCTCTCATTAACATTACGGCATATCGAAAACCTTGTATGAATCCTTTTTTCTTTTGCAGCCTCCGTTAATGCAAATAACTCATCGCGAACCTCTTCATACGTCTTTTTCTCCAAATTCACTCTATTTTCTTTCAACAGCCTCTCCGTCTCTTCGTCAATCTCTTTCCCAATTTCCTTCAAATAATCGGTTTCAGACAGTAAGAAGCGATAAATCTCTCTTATCTTTTCAGTCTTATCTGCCGAGCTGTTCTTTTTTTGATTCTTCCGGCTTTTGAAACATACTCATTCTCCTATTTCTATTTCTTTCACTTTGCATTACAATATAAACAGATTATTTTATTGCCTGACACTATAATTAAACCATCTTTATCAAACAGCATGAAGCCGCAAAAAATTTCCGATTTTTTTTTGCAGCCTTTATACCGAAGGAGGATTCAAAAATGAAAGCAGCAAACAAAAACACAATTCCCATCACTTCAGAATCCGATATTTTATGCGCTTTCAGAAATCTGACTTCTTCTTATGACGAACGCACTTTACACAAATGGATTAATTTTTTTTCAAAAAATGTATGTATTACGCCTCTTCCGATTATTCTAATCCTATGTTTCTTTTTCTTTAACTTACAATGCAGTTAAAAAAGAGCGAGCAATATCCTTATGAATTTTTATATATTCATAAGTTGATGTATCAGTTTTCTCTGCCTGAGAACCCCCTGCTTTTTGCAGTTTCCTCCATATACCGATCTTGCATCCGAATACGATCGCACAGCGATCAAATGGAATGTTCCCTGCTCCCATTACGCCTTTTTAATCTGCTATATCAAAGCTGCCAGTAAATTCAAAAAAATGCCCCCTGTCACTTCGTTTTTCCCATGAACTTGACGAGACATTTACAGAGACAGAAAAATTTCAAAACGATCTTACCCAAACAGAATATCGGATTTTAACTGATGAAATTCTTTTGCCGTAAATATTTTTGTACTACGGAAGAAATTTATAATACTTTCTCAAAAAACGATTTCCAAAAAGAGGCGCTCCGGCATTGTATTTTTCATTTAACCGAAACATTAACCGCAATTTTGCAAAACAGCCGCCTCAAAAAATTATTCCGCTGTCCGGTTGTTTCAAACGCATATATTCTGTTAAATACTTTCAGGGAAAAATTATATGAACAGACCTGTTCAGAAAAATTAAAAAACTAGATTTAACGACCTTATATCCACAAAAAGCCGTGGACTATTATAGGTGAAAACGAACTGATGCAGAGCATAAAACATTCTCTGTCTTCCTTTTCTGCAAAAATATTTTCTCTTGCAGAAGAAACTTTTAGATGACCATTCCATTCACCATATCTCGGCGAAAGACTACGAAACCTTTTCCAACGGATGCACTAAGATCATAAACGACATAGAACAGCAGATTGAGAAAGAAAAAAAAAAAAAAATCACAACATTCTATCTCAATATAACAAACGCCCCCGCTGTCAGTCACGCTCTCTAACGGACAATTAGAACTTGATCAAGAAAACTTGAATTACAGATGTTGTCTGCTTACAGATGCCCTTACAACATTTGCCAATTTTTTCACAAACGATCCTGACTTTCAAAAAACAACGTCAGGAAGGCTTCTCACGCCTTCCCTGAGCAATATACATCTTTAAAAACCGACAGAGACTACTTTTTCGGAATTCAAGCACTCTGTCAAAACAATCGAAAAGAGGCTCTACGGGGAAATCTTTATGACAGCTTTTGAACATTCCAAGCCGTTTCTGTTTTATAACGACAGAGGATTCATATAAATACTCTCACATATCCCGCTGTCCTCTTTCCGGCAGAATGTTTAAGAATAACTCATGAATTGATAGGAAAATATTTTTTATCTGAAGATTATATCCTTCAGTATTTTCATGATAAAGGGATTCGTTTTTCCGATATCACTTGCTGAATTTTTATCGAGAGTTGATATTAAGTAACACACAAAAACCTTTGCACTCCTTCATAAGTTTCTTTGAAATTGATGTAAATTTAGTGTAGTGCTAATGTAGGAATCTCTATTCCATTTTCAAGAACTCTTCAATCACTTTTACAAATTCTTCAGCTCTATCATACTGTTCCTTTGCATCTTGCAGAGACACAAGAAAAAAATCCGCATAAGTGGGTTTCAAATAAGATTGACGAATTGCTGGTTTTTTGAGGTGAATTGCGGAATTCATATAAGTTCACTACATTTACACTATTGAAACGAAGATACACATGGATACTGACTTCACAAACTTAACAGCAGAAAATCTTTCTAATGAGCATTTGTGCTGCATTATCCGCACTAAAAAAAGCTACATTCGGGTGTTGAGGCAAAGCGTCAATGGCTTTCCGACCGGCTGAATGAAGGTCATGTTTTTAGAAAGTAAAATGCAAAAGCTACAGTCTTTATTGAATATGCTCCTCTCGAAACAGCTTGGGTTCCGATAATGGGAGATAACTACTATTACATATATTGCTTATGGGTTTTGGGCAGCCACAAAGGAAACGGATATGGGAAATCACTGATGGAGTATTGTATTGCCGATGCCAAAAAGGAAAAAGGTAGATCCGGCATTTGTATGCTTGGGGCAAAAAAACAGAAGAGCTGGCTTTCCGACCAATCATTTGCAGAGAAAGTTTGGTTTTGAGGTGGTTGACACTACTGATAACGGATATGAATTGCTTGCTCTTTCTTTCGACGGAACAGTACCGCAATTTGCGCCAAATGCCAAAAATCTGAAAATAGAAAGTGAGGAACTGACGATTTATTATGATATGCAGTGTCCTTATATCGATCAAAAAATTGGGATTGTTAAACAATATTGTGAAATGAATGATGTTCCTCTATCATTGATTCTGGTAGATACATTACAAAAAGCGAAGGAATTGCCTTGTGTTTTTAATAACTGGGCTGTGTTTTATAAAGGAAAATTTGAAACGGTGAATTTAATACAAGACGTTACCCACCTGAGAGAATACTTAAGAAATGAAAGTATAATTTTGACTTCCTTGCAATCAGGGCGACCGCACCAAAATTCCTCTAAAAAGTTTATCATTGCAAAATGAATACCTCTAATTATTTTTCAGAAGTGACAGATCCTCGTGTAACAGGTCGCTGTCTACATTTGTTGTCAGATATATTAATGATAGGTTTGTGTACTTATCTGACAGGCGGAACAGATTATGAAGATATGCGTCTGTTTGCTTTAGAGCGTGGAGAAATGTTGAATGATTTGCTTTCTCTACCAAACGGTGTACCATCAGAAGATACGTTTGAGCGTGTATTCCAGCGTATTGAACCATCAGAATTGGAACATTGTCTTCGCAGTTATGGTAAATCAATCCTGTCTGATTTATCAGAAAAGCAGATTGTTATAGATGGAAAGAAACAAGGTGGGACATCTCCGACTTCCACAGGAAATAAAGGTCTGTATATCCTGAATGCTTGGGTAAGCGAGAATAGGTTCTGTATCTCTCAAGGAAAGGTAGAAGACAAGTCTAATGAGATAACAGCCATCCCTGCTGTCTTGTCGGAGATTGACATTGAAGAGGCGATTGTCTCCATAGATGCCATGGGGACACAGCGAGAGATCGTTGACTTAATACTTGATAAGAAAGGCCATTATTTGTTGTCGGTAAAGGGCAATCAGAAATCTCTGTATGAAGATATTGAATGTGCATTTAAAGTAAACGGCGGCCTTGATAAAGATACGAGCGTAAATAAAGATCATGGAAGGATAGAGGTCAGGAAGTGCTGCATTCTTCCTGCAAAGGGAATATCTGCTTGCGGAAACTATTCGATCTTGGAGGGACTGGGCACGATTATAAAAAATAGAGTCAAGTCGGGAAATAAACGGGAAGACAACCTATGAAACCAGATATTATATCAGTGATGAGATCGGATTAAGCGCGTCTTACTTTCAAAAGCTGATAAGGGGACACTGGAGCATTGAAAACCAACTTCATTGGCACCTGGATGTTACTTTTAAAGAGGATAATTGCAGGGCAAGGAAAGGATACTCCTCGCAAAACTTGTCAGTGCTTAGAAAAGTAGCTTTACATATCGTATCAGAACAAAAAAGACAAACTGAGTCTAAAAAAGAAGACTTTACAAAGCAGCCTTGGATATTAACTATTTAAGAAAATTATTGGGATACTAATCTGATTTTCTAAATCATAAAAAAGAGGCCTCTTTATGGAAAGAGACCTCTTATAAGATCTCACGAATCATAGTCAAGAGACTTTGGTTTGCAAAATCTTCACGTAAAAAATCCAGTCGTTAAGGTTCTATTTTCATAGTTAAGACTTTTCTATCTGCAAGATTACCTTTATTCCCCAATTACACAACTTTTTTTGAAATATTTTAATGATTTATGCCACAAAACATATTTTAATAGAAATTTTGGTGCGGTTGCCCTGCCTTGCAATAAGAATACTGGTAAAAACACATCGAAAATAATTAATTTTGCACCCTTTTTCGGAAGAGTATTATATTTAATTCTAAACAAAGACAGACGATGAAAAGATTATTTCCCGCTAGCCTGTTTGTGTTGGCTGGTATGCTTTTGCAGCTGGTTGGCTGTAAAGATGATGAAGTATCCCTACCCGATGAAGGTGGTCTTGTAATTGAAGAATTGCCCGTCAGGATGACGGAAGCTGCCTATAATGAGGATAATACGTATTATTTGCTGAACGATGAAGAATCGCCGGATATTTATTTCGATTCGAGCCAGCGCAGTTTCTATGTCACTCAGCCGTTGCAGATTCAATTGGACGACGATCACAATTTCCAACTCCGCTTTTATAGCCCCAGAGCGTTGAAAAACGTAACCATCTGGGCGACTATTGATGGATATGATGAAGAGTTCATGTTTATGTCGCTCGAAAAGGTGCTGCCGTTTCAGCAACTTCGGGTATGTATTCCGTTTGCCACTCAAGACTTGACGGCTTATACCCGTAGCGGAAAAAAGATCCGTATCATGGCAAACCCGTATCTGACGGGAGAAAACATTTCTTTCACGGTAGAGTCTGACGATCCTTATTGGGACAGGTTGCAATCTATTCGTTGCAAATGGCGTATCGCTTTTTGGCAGATATAGCGACACTCAGGCTAGTTGGAAATATAAAATGAAGGCTTCGCATACACGTGAAGCTGTAGCTATTGCGCTGAACATGAGTTATATGTTCTCTTCGCAAAAGTTCGAGAAAGCATTGTATGAGTTTGGACCGTTGCATAGTAACAATGACAGGATGGAGATCGACAAAAGCGCCTTGTTGACGAAAGTGCTTAATCATGCAGGACTGGTTTTCGGATATACGACAGGAGTCATGGGGCTGGGGGGAGGAACTACCTTCGGTATGCATGAGGTGTGTTATTTGGAGCATTATGCCGACGATAAAAGTATTACGGAGACTATCTTTCACGAATTTGCACACTGTGTCGGATATGGCCATGCCGGAAACATGACATACGAACAAACCGGACCAGGCTGGCCTACTTTGTGTAATAATGTATATGTAGATTTGTCGCTGGAGAAAAGAACTGCCGGTTTATTCTCGCCGTTTCTTACATACCCGCCGGGTAAAAACAGGTATTTTGACGATATCTATGTAGCTTCTAAATACATCATTGAAGATCCGGAACTGGATGCTCTCGATGGTGGATTGTCACCGCTACGCGAAGAGAATATTTCTGAGGGAAACGATGGAGAGCCTGTTACTTTCAAACTGGATTATTCAGATGTACCGGGAGCAACAGCAGCTACTTTCCGTCCGAAAGATGTGTTTGCATATGGTGATACGTTGTATGTCGTGAATGATGCCGATAATAACTATAGCCTGGAAGTATTCAGTATAGCAAACGGTGGTAAGAAGCATTTGGAAAGTATCAAGGAATGGACCTGGGAGGATGCCCAGGAAAAATTTACAGGTCGACCGAATGGGGTTACACGTGCTAACGGAAAGATTTACGTTACTCATGAGGGTAGCCGAACGGAGATTTTTGATGCGGCAGACCATCAGTTTATTACTTGTATCGGTACTGGTAGTTGGGGAACAGGGCCTTCGCAGACTGTTCATGCTTTTGATGTGCTATATTATAAGGGACTGATTATGATTCATGATAAACGTTATATCGATATTGTGGAAGAACGAATTTTGGAACCGGGGAAAAAGGCTCCGCGTATCTATATCCGTTCCGAACATTTGGGTGAAACCGCCGGTACTTATGGAATGGCAGTAGATGAACAGAGCGGACTGTTGTATTCCACTCATCCGTCCAAACGCATAGATATCTTTACTCCTGATGCTATTCGTGAAGGAGTAACATTTAAACGTGTCGATCAGCTGACGTATGCAAATATTCCTTATGCCTTGGATTTTTATGAAGGTCGGTTGTTTGTTAGTTCAAACGGCAAGGAGAAGTTTAGCGAAGTCGATCCGGTGACAGGCGAAATCTTGAAAGATTACACGGTTGTTGGAGATGTCACCTTGCAGGTCCCGGAAAAATTCTGTATTCGCCGTAATACCTTGTTTATTATAGACCGTACAAAAGAGCGGAGCGTGTATCTATGCAATCCCTATGAATGAATTAAACTAAGTTGATCCCATAAATAATGAAAGTGAATATGAAAATGTATGTTTATATCTGGTTGGTATTGTTGGGTATGCTGACCATTCGGTGCAGCAGTGATGATATAGGGAACCCGGAGGAGGGTTCGCCCGGAATATGATAGTTATTGGTATTATTCTTATGAGGCTGCACAGTTAGTTAATGCGGAAACTTTAGGAATGGAAGCCTTGGAGGACTTCTCTCCTTATACTGTAGCACATTTGGGAGATACTCTTTTATTGCTAACATAGGAAAGGAAGGAAACAGTTTGTTGGTATTCAATACAAAGGAGGGGCGATTGCTAGATGTGGTGAAATCATGGCAATTCGACAATGAGGAAAAGAATTTCGGGAGTTCGATCGAAGCTATTGTTCCGGCAGGAAATCGATTATATGTTGCTGAGCGGCAGTCGCGCATTCATGTGTTCGAACTACCGGATCTGACTTATGTCACTTGTATTGGGAATGGAAAATGGAGTGGTCCGGTATTTCAGGCACAAGCGCTTGCGGTGAAAGATGGCCTTATCTTTGCACGCGACAAGAACGGAATGGTCAGCATTTATAAAGAGTCGGATGTTACTCAAGAAAATTATCAGAAGATAAACCGTCATTGGCAAGTTTCCGGAAATAACAGTCCGGGTAACAATGGTTTTGCTCCCCCACTATATGCAGTTCAATGCAGAAGGGAATATTCTGCTTACAGATTATGAGGGAAAGAAAATACGTGTACTGATCCGACATTGGTAAATGATGATTTGGTAAACGGAACTTCCATTGATATGGACGAACTGTCTCTTTCTCTCGATTTTTAAACCTAAGACGCTTGCTTTGTGTAACGAACGTTGGTATGCAACCGGCGATAACGATGCTATCAATATATATGATAGCCAACAAGGTGAATGGGTGAAAAAAAATAAAGGCCATCAAAAGGATACTCTTTTTACTGCCTGTTCGTATTTATGCGCAGAACGATTCGGTGTTGTGGGTTTCGGATACACATAAATCGATGCAGACATTGGTAAAAATGATTGTGCATAAAGGAGAGATACGCGAGTAAGTATCTAAGCGTGACAAGCATGTGTTTAGTGGATATTTTCTTAAAAAATATGTGCTTTCTAATTTGCTGTCTATCAGGTATGGTTGAAATATTGGTGTATTTTTTTTGCTTAGAGTATTGCAGAATTAAAAATAATATCTACCTTTGCACCGCAATCGAGAGAGATTGATTATCCAAGAAGAGGTTCGGTAGTTCAGTTGGTTAGAATACATGCCTGTCACGCATGGGGTCGCGGGTTCGAGTCCCGTCCGGACCGCCTCTTTTTGAATAATGTTTTGTTTATTTTTTTTATTATTTGGTTCGGTAGTTCAGCTGGTTAGAATACATGCCTGTCACGCATGGGGTCGCGGGTTCGAGTCCCGTCCGGACCGCCAGTAAAGTCTGTTAGTCGTTAGATTAGCAGACTTTTTTATATATTGGTGTTTCATGTGTTATGGCTTTTTTATTTTCCAATTACATCTTTAGAAAACAGGTTTGTTACAAATCTACACTGTTTGGCAACTTTTCATAAACCATACGGTGATATGTTATGATAATTTGTTACTTTTGCAACTCAATATAAAAAAGAAAACGGAGAAAGAAAAATGGACGTCGCCATTATTAAGTATAATGCCGGAAATATCTACTCAGTGAATTATGCACTGAAACGATTGGGCGTAAGTCCTGTGATAACAGCGGACCCGGAGCTATTAAGTAAAAGCAGATAAAGTGATCTTCCCGGGTGTAGGGGAGGCACAAACGACAATGGCTCATCTGCAAGAACATAAACTGGATGCTGTTATCAGGGATCTGAAACAACCCGTATTGGGTATTTGTCTGGGTATGCAGTTAATGTGTCGTCATTCTGAGGAAGAAGGAGATGCAGAGTGCCTGGGGATTTTTGACACGGAAGTAAAAGCGGTTCATTCCCCACCGTCATGAGGATAAGGTGCCCCATATGGGATGGAATACTATAACTCAGGTTAAAGATGGTTTATTTACCGCACAATTGGAGAACAAATTTGTTTACTTTCGTACATAGTTATTATGTACCGTAAATGAATATACGGCTGCTACCACTAATTATATATTACCGTTCAGTGCTTCGCTGCATAAGGATAACTTCTATGCAACGCAGTTCCATCCGGAGAAAAGTGGTTCGGTCGGTGAAGTAATTCTGAGGAACTTTCTAAAACTGTAAGAGAATATGATCGAGCTTATCCCTGCAATAGATTTGATAGATGGCAAATGTGTCCGCCTGACGCAAGGCGATTACGATACCAAGAAGGTGTACAACGAAGATCCGCTGGAAGTGGCGAAGATGTTCGAAGCGCATGGCATCCGTCGTTTGCATGTAGTGGATCTGGACGGTGCCCGTCAGGGGCGGATCATCAATTACCGTGTGCTGGAAAGACTGGCGACACGGACCGCTTTGGTGATAGACTTCGGCGGCGGACTGAAGCAGGAAGATGATCTGGAGATTGCTTTTGAAAGCGGTGCGCAGATGGTGACCGGCGGAAGTATCGCAGTGAAGAAGCCGGAAGTTTTTACTTCCTGGATTACCAAGTTCGGAAGCGAAAAAATTATATTAGGCGCTGATGCGAAAGGTAAAAAAGATTGCTATCAGCGGGTGGGAGGAAACTACTGATAAGGAACTGATCCCTTTCATCGAGGGGTATTACGACAAAGGAATCACAAAAGTGATCTGTACGGATATCAGCCGGATGGAATGTTGCAGGGACCGGCTGTCGGATTATATAAGGAAATACGGGAAGCATTGCCTTTATATATATCATAGCCAGCGGCGGTGTCAGTTCGATTGAAGATATAGAAAAACTGGCTGAGGCGGGAATACCGGCGGTAATTTTCGGCAAAGCCATCTACGAAGGAAAGATCGATTTGAAAGATCTGCTTCGTTTACGTGAAACAAAAGGAGAAATCAACGTATGCTAGCCAAGAGAATAGTACCCTGTTTGGACATAAAAGATGGAAAAACCGTTAAGGGAATCAATTTCGTAAACTTCCGCGATGCCGGCGACCCGGTCGAACTGGGTGCACAATACAGCCGGGAGGGAGCAGACGAATTGGTATACTCTGGATATAACTGCTTCGCACGAAGGGCGTAAGACATTTACGGAACTGGTAAAAAAGTAGCTGCAAATATCAGCATCCCTTTCACAGTTGGCGGCGGCATCAACGAGCTGAAAGACGTAGACCGTCTGTTGAGTGCCGGTGCCGATAAGGTATCCATCAACTCGGCAGCCCTGCGCAACCCTTCGTTGATCGAGGAGATCGCGAAGAACTTCGGAAGCCAGGTCTGTGTCGTAGCCATCGATGCAAATTATGAGAATGGCGACTGGATCTGTTATCTGAACGGCGGACGTATCCCGACTGAGAAAACATCTTTTCCAGTGGACGGCCGAAGCCGAAAACCTGGGAGCCGGAGAGATCCTGTTTACCAGCATGACACACGACGGTGTGAAAGACGGTTATGCAAAACGAGGCGTTATCGACTCTGGCGGACAACCTGCATATCCGGTCATCGCATCGGGCGGTGCCGGAAAGATGGAACATTTCCGTGATACATTCGCGGCAGGTAAGGCCGATGCGGCATTGGCTGCCAGCGTATTTCATTTCGGTGAAATCGGCATAGCCGACCTGAAGCAGTATCTGAACAGGGAAGGAATCAATGTAAGAATATAATTACAAGAATAAGATGAAATTAGATTTTGAAAAAATGGGCGGCCTGATCCCGCCATCGTTCAGGACTACAACACAAACAAGGTATTGATGTTGGGCTTTATGAACGAAGAAGCTTACGAAGAAACAAAAGCTACCGGTAAAGGTGACCTTCTTCAGCCGTACGAAAAACCGTATCTGGATGAAAGGTGAAACCAGCGGCAACACCTTGCAGGTGGTTAGCATGATGGTGGATTGTGACAATGATACGATCCTGATCAAAGCCAATCCCGCCGGTCCCGTATGCCACACTGGCGCTGATACTTGTTTCGGCGAAAAGAATGTGGAAGACATCATGTTCCTTAAATATTTGCAGAACTTCATCGAACAGCGCCGCCAGGAAATGCCGGAAGGCTCTTATACGACCTCCCTGTTTTTGAAAGGTGTGAACCGTATGGCCCAGAAAGTGGGAGAGGAAGCGGTTGAAACTGTGATCGAAGCGACCAACGGAACGGAAGACGGCTTTATCTACGAGGCATCCGACATGATCTACCACCTGATCGTATTACTGACAAGCAAAGGACTTCGCATCGAAGACCTGGCACGCGAATTAAAAACAGACATAAAGGATAAATAACTATGGAAGAGACAACACTGCTCAGACTGGATGGCATCGAAATCTGCCGCGATGAAAATGTCATATTGCACGATGCCTCTTTTACCTTGTGTAACGGGGAGTTTGTGTACGTCATTGGAAAAGTAGGCTCGGAAAGAGCAGTCTGTTGAAATCCTTGTATTGCGAAATCCCCCCATCAGCCAAGGCGATGCCTGGCTGTTGATTACAATCTCTGTAAGATGAAACGGAAAGATATCCCGTATCTTCGCCGTAAGCTCGGGATTGTGTTTCAGGATTTTCAGCTGCTTACCGACCGTTCGGTGATCAAAAAACCTGGAGTTCGTATTGCGGGCGACAGGCTGGAAAAAGAAAAGCGAGATAAACGAGCGCATCAACAACGTGCTTCACCAGGTGGGTATGCATAACAAAGGGTACAAGATGCCGCACGAACTATCGGGCGGCGAGCAGCAACGTATCGTCATCAAGCAAGAGCACTCCTGAATGATCCTAAACTGATATTAGCCGATGAGCCGACCGGTAATCTGGACCCTGAAACAAGCGGCCAGATCGTACAGCTTCTGCACGACATCTGTGAGAAGGGTACGGCGGTGATAATGACTACACATAACTACACGCTGGTGCATAATTATCCGGCCCGTATAGTTAAATGTGAGAATGCACGCCTGGGTGATGTCGGTGAATAATTTTTATGTAACTTTGCACACGCAAAAAGAAGCAAGGAACAAACAATTTAATTATAGGAAAAGAAAATGAAAATTTTAAAGTTTGGCGGTACTTCTGTGGGATCTGCACAGAGAATGAAAGATGTAGCAAAAAACTGATTTGCACGGGAGAACGTAACATTGTAGTCTTGTTCTGCCATGTCCGGTACGACCAACTCATTGGTTGAAATCTCGGATTACTTGTACAAGAAAAACCCTGACGGAGCAAACGAGGTCATCAATAAACTGGCACAGAAATATTATGGCCATATCGAAGAACTCTACAGCACTGACGAATATAAGCAGAAAGCCAAAGAACTGATAAAACATCATTTCGACCATATCCGCACGTTTACAAAGATCTTTTCACGTTGTTCGAAGAAAAAGTTGTCCTGGCACAAGGCGAGTTGATTTCTACTGGCATGATGAACCTGTATCTGAATGAAACAGGTGTGAAATCTGTCCTGCTTCCGGCATTGGAATATATGCGGACGGACAAGAATGCAGAACCGGACCCTGTATATATTAAAGAGCGTCTGGTTAAACTGCTGAATGAACATAAGGATGCTGAGTTGTATATCACTCAGGGTTACATTTGCCGGTAATGCTTACGGTGAAATTGATAACTTGCAGCGTGGCGGTAGTGACTATAGCGCTTCTTTGATCGGTGCAGCCCTCAATGCTGATGAAATTCAGATCTGGACAGATATCGACGGAATGCACAATAACGATCCGCGTATCGTTGATAAAACATCTCCTGTCCGTAACCTGCATTTTCGAGGAAGCGGCTGAACTGGCTTATTTCGGTGCCAAGATTTTGCATCCGACTTGTATCCTGCCGGCGAAGTTGAACAATATACCGGTTCGCCTGCTGAACACTATGCAGCCGGATGCTCCGGTACATTGATCTCTAACAACACAGAAAAAAAGGGAAAGATCAAAGCCGTTGCTGCGAAAGACAATATCACTTCCATTAAGATAAAGAGCGGCCGTATGTTGCTGGCTACCGGTTTCCTGCGTAAAGGTATTCGAAATCTTCGAAAACTACCAGACTCCGATCGACATGGTTACTACTTCTGAGGTAGGCGTATCGGTAACGATCGGACAACCGCAAACATCTGGAAGAAATTGTAGACGATCTGAAGAAATACGGAACCGTTACCGTAGATGAAGATATGGTAATTGTTTGCGTAGTTGGTGACCTGGAATGGGATAACGTCGGTTTTGAAGCCCGCATCGTTCAGGCGATGAAAGATGTTCCGGTACGTATGATATCATATGGCGGTAGCAACTACAACGTCTCACTTCTGGTGAAAGCCACTGATAAAGTGAAAGCGCTGCAGGCGTTAAGCGATCATTTATTTAACAACTAAATATATGAGGGCAGCCTTTTCCGGACTGCCCTTTTTTTTAATTTATATATAATAAAGTAATATGCTCAAAGGAACATTCCCGATAGATAAATTGAAGGCACTTCCTACGCCCTTCTATTATTATGATGTAAAGTTATTACAGGATACACTGGATATGGTGAAGAACGAAGCCGGCAAATACGGCTATCATGCACATTATGCCGTAAAGGCAAATGCCAATCCGCGAATCCTTTTCTATCATAGCTGAAAATGGACTGGGTGCCGATTGTGTAAGCGGCGGTGAGGTTAAAGCGGCATTGGATGCAGGTTTTCCGGCTGATAAGATCGTTTTTGCCGGTGTGGGCAAAGCCGACTGGGAGATCAATCTGGGACTGGATAACGATATTTTTTGTTTCAATGTGGAATCGGCGGTAGAGTTGGAGATAATTGACGAACTGGCTGCCGCTAAGAATAAAGTAGCCTCGGTCGCTCTCCGTATCAACCCGGAAGTGGATGCCCATACACATGCCAAGATCACGACCGGTATGAAGGAGAATAAGTTCGGTATCAACCTGAGCCAGTTAGGACAGGTGCTGGATAACCTGGCGAATCTGAAAAATGTGAAACTGATCGGTATTCATTTCCATATCGGTTCGCAGATTACGGACATGTCGGCTTTCCGTAACCTGGTGATTCGTGTAAACGAAATACAGGAAGACCTGGGAAGCACGTGGTATCCGGATCGAAAATGTGAATTTCGGAGGTGGCCTCGGTATCGATTATTATCACCCGAATCATTTGCCGATCCCGGCTTTCGATAATTACTTTGCCGTATTCAATAAATTGCTGAAAATACGTCCCGGCCAGCAGGTACATTTCGAGCCGGGCCGCTCGGTAGTAGCCCAGTGCGGTACGCTGATCTCAAAGGTGCTGTATGTAAAGGAAGGCGAGACAAAGAAATTCGCTATCCTGGATGCCGGTTTCACCGAACTGATCCGTCCGGCCATGTATGACGCTTATCACCGGATCGAGAATATCTCCAGTGATGAAGATGTTGAATTGTATGATGTAGTTGGCCCTATCTGCGAATCATCCGACGTGTTCGGTAAAGATGTAGAATTGAATAAAGCACATCGCGGAGACCTGATCGCCTTGCGTTCGGCCGGTGCTTACGGCGAGGTGATGGCTTCCCAGTACAACTGTCGCCAGCTTCCGAAAGCCTACTATTCCGATACGATTT
>VOFJ01002690.1_pt1 | contig 15466 bp, 31 predicted proteins | sample 5384081 | NCBI WGS metagenome assembly VOFJ01 (sample SAMN12384729, study PRJNA508395) | human gut metagenome | isolation source: healthy gut I | host: Homo sapiens
ACATATCTTTAACTAATACTTGTTCTTCTTCATTAAATTCTAAGTTCTTTGCTGACTTTCCTCTCTTCTTCTAATGTTTAATATTTTTTCCAATAAATCAATTTCTCATTTTGATATTTTTTAGACTAAGCTTTTAAATTTTTTCTTAGTTTTATCTAATCTTTTGTTTACTGGGTTTTGATGCTCAAAAATTTCACTCCCTCAAATTTATTGTTTCAATATCTCTTATTGGATTAATAGTTCCATCAACATGTGTTATATTACTATCTTCAAAGCATCTTACTACTTCGCAAATTGCATCAACTTCTCTTATATATGTGATAAAAACTTATTTCCAAGATCCTTCCCTTTGCTTCTCTTTACTAATCCTGCTATATCAACAAATTCTACAACAGCAGGAGTAGTTTTTTGAGGATTTATACATTTCAGTTAATTTTTTTAATCTTTCATCTGGTACAGCAACAACTCCTACGTTTGGCTCTATAGTACAAAAAGGATAATTAGCACATTCAGCTCCTGCATTTGTAATAGCATTAAACAATGTACTTTTACCAACATTTGGAAGTCCAACTATTCCTAATTTCATTTTTTCCTCCTTATATTGTCCAATAAAAATGTTTTTTGGGCATTTCATTTTTATTTAAATATACTTATATTTTTATCCCTTATTTTTTTTATTTCAGTTGAAATCTTTTCTATAAATTCATTTAATTTCATTGTTCCTAAATCTCCATCTTTATGAGAACGAATTGCAACTAAGTTTTCTTCAACTTCTTTTGCCCCAACTACTAACATATATGGTGTTTTTTGAAGTTGAGCTTCACGAATTTTATATCCTGTTTTTTCATTTCTATCATCAACCTCTACACGTATTCCTTCTTTTAATAATTCATCTCTTACTTTGTAAGCATATTCATGTTGATTGTCTGTAATTGGTAATATTTTTACCTGTATTGGTGCAAGCCACGTTGGAAGTACTCCTTTTGTTTCTTCTAATAAGAATGATATAAATCTATCAGAACTTTCCTAATATAGCTCTGTGTATTACCACAGGTCTATGTTTTTCTCCGTCTTTTCCTATATATTCAAGTTCAAATCTTTCAGGCAATGCAAAATCTAATTGACAAGTTGGTATTGTTATATCATGATTTAAAGCTGTTTTTATTTGTATATCTATTTTTGGTCCATAAAATGCTGCTTCTCCTTCTGCTTCATAAAAAGGAATCTCTAATTCAGTTAATATTTTTTAATTGACTTTTCTGCTGTTTCCCACATTTCGTCATTATCTATATATTTTTTCTTTATTACTTTTATCCCTTAAAGATAATCTATATTTAAAACTTGATGCTGGGAATCCAAAATTTTTTGATATACTTCTACTATTAATTTTAAAACTTTCCCTACTTCTTCTTTAATCTGGTCTGGTCTTACAAACAAATGTGCATCATTTTGACACATTTGTCTAACTCTTTTCCAACCCACAAACACTTCCACTATCTTCATATCTAAAATCATGTGCAAGTTCTCCAATTTTTATTGGTAAATCACGATAAGAATGCATTTTTTTTTTATATACTAACATATGATGAGGACAATTCATTGGTCTTAAACCATTTCTTCATTATCCATTTTCATAACAGGAAACATATCGTCTTTATAATGGTCCCAATGTCCAGATGTTTTTATATAACTCTACATTTGCAAGTGAAGGAGTATATACATGACTATATCCTAGTGCTAATTCTTTATCTTGAATATATCTTTCCAATATTCTTCTTATTGTTGCACCATTTGGTAAATACATAGGTAATCCTGAACCAACTAGTGGATGAGTCATAAATATTTCTAAATCTTTTTCCTATTTTTCTATGATCTCTTTGTTTTGCTTCTTCTAGTAATTGTAAATGTTCTTGTAATTCACTTGCTTTTGGAAAAGCTATTCCATAAATTCTTTTGTAACATTTTGTTTTTTCACTACCTCTCCAGTAAGCTCCTGAAGATGATAGTATTTTTTATTGATTTTATTTTTCCTGTACTTAATAAATGTTGTCCTGCACATAAGTCTGTAAAATTTCCTTTTTTATAAAAACTAAGTTCTTTCTCCTTCTGGTAATTCTTCAATTAGTTCTTGTTTATATGGTTGTCCTTCCATTAATTTTAATGCTTCTTGCTTTGGTAAAAGAAAATCTTTCAATTTGTATATTTTCTTTTTATGATTTTTCTTCATTTCTTCTTCAATTTTTGTTTTATCTTCATCTGTAAAAGGTTTTTCTACATCAAAATCATAATAAAATCCTTCTGCAATAGAAGGTCCCTATTGCAAATTTAACATTTGAAATAATCTTTTTACAGCTTGTGCCATAATATGTGACGTTGTATGCCAATAAGCTTTTTTTTCCTTCCAAATCATCATTTTTAAATGTATGAAGTATTAAATTACAATCTTCTTTTTATTTTATATCTTATATCTCTAATCTCTCCATTAATTTCTCCACAAGTTACATTTCTTGCTAATCCTTCGCTTATTCTTTTTTTGCTACTTAAAATTGATGTTCCTTCTTCTATTTCCATAGTTGAACCATCTTTTTAAAAATAACTTTAATCATAAACGTTCCTCCTTTATATTATTTATTGATATTTATCATATATAAAACACACTCTTGATATCATCAATCCATAGGGAGTGCTTTTTATACACGGTTCCATCCTATATTTTATTAGTTAATAGATTGTAACGTATCTAAAACGTCTAGCTTATTCACTAGAGATTTTGAAGAGGTAGTTTTTCAACATGTTTTCTGGAATTAATTTTTTCAGCCTATGATTAATTCTCTAACAGTAACCTTTATTTTACTTTTTCTCTCACTTATCTTTGTTCTATGTTAATAGTTTAACCTCTTTTTTTAAAAAAAAGTCAATAGAATTCTTTTACTTTTTATTTTTCTTATTATATAATTATTATTGTATTTATTTTGCTTCCATAGCTCAGTTGGTAGAGTGCAGCCTTGGTAAGGCTGAGGTCACGGGTTCAATTCCGTTGGAAGCTCCATACTTAAAAAAACCAGCCTTTAAGACTGGTTTTTTCAATTTTCAAGCATATTTTTTATTGCTTTTTTTTTCTTATTCTTTGTATTGCATTATCTATCGACTTAACTGGCGAATCTAATTTTTTTGCAATTGTTACATAACTTTCGCCCTTTAAAAATCCATCTAATACTTGCTTTTCAAATTTACTTAAATTTTTTGTTGACTGCATTTTCCATTTCACTATAATATTTTTTTTTCATTATTGTTTCTAATGGGTCTTCTACAGTATTACTATTAAAAGTATCTATTAATTCAACACTATCTTCTTCATTATTATCATAAGCAGCCATATTTAGTGATAAATACGAATTCAAAGGCATATGTTTTTTGTCTATTTGAACTTTTTATTGCTGTTATTAATTGTCTCTCTATGCAGATATTAGCAAAAGATTTGAATGATTTCTGTTTTCTTCTTTAAAATCCTTTATCGCCTTAAACAGTCCAATCATTCCTTCCTGTAATATATCTTCTTTTTCGGCTCCAATCATAAAATATTTACTAACTTTTATATTAACTAAGTTTTTATATTTTTTCTAGTAAATAAGCTAAAAGATTCTTGGTCTCCTTGCTTAATTTGAGATATTATTTGTTCATCTGTTAGATTGCTATATTTATCTGTTGTAAAGAATACATTTTCATTCTGCATTTCGTCAAGATACCTCCAATTGTGCTTTTTTTGTATTATATATGTCAAAATTACTAATGTCAAGCAGTTTTTAGCAAATTGCTATTATTTTAGTTCATTTTTCAGCATTGACCATACAGCATCATCTTCCATGTCTTTTTGCCATGAACCTACACCTGCCAAATTTTTTTTTCTTTTATTAAAGATACCTTTTCTTTTTTAGAGATTGTATATCTTCAATCCAAATTTCTTTTTATTATCGCCATCTTTATATTCTGCATAGTTTTGTTTCTTTTAAGTCATTATCCCATTTTTTCTCAACATCATTTGGTAATACTTTTTCAATATCTTTCATAGCCACAGTATTTCTACTTATTATTTTTCCTCCTGAATTAGTTGTCCAAACTCTTGTATAAAATGGAACTGCTAATATTATCTTTTTTTTCTGACTTGATTTCTTCTGTTTTTAGAAATTTTTCTAAATTTAATTTTACCCAATCATATCCAGCAGTTGTTCCTGTTTTTTGTACTAGATGTACCATATTCGTCATAAGCCATAAACACAATGTAATCTGCTACATTACCTATTACATTTCTATCAAAGCATAATGACCAAGTTTCTCCTCCATCCGGTGCTGTTACATCTACAGAAGTTACAAGTCCTATTTCTTTTTAAACGTGGTGTTAACTCTATAATAAATCTTGAATACATATCTTTGTCGTCTTCTCTCATATTTTCAAAAATCTATGTTAACCCCATCTAAATTATATTTTACACATTTATTAACAATACTTTCAATTAACTTTTGCCTTGATTCGTAACTATTCATAATTTTAGAAGTAATTGATAGACTACTTTTTGCCGCTTCTGCATTTGATATCATTGGCCATACTTTATAATCATTTTCATGTGCCCAGTTAATATAATTTTCGCCTTTAGTTCCTACATTTTCTGTTAAATTCCCTTTTTATCAATATAGAAAAATGCTGGTGAAACAACATTAACACCATCTATTGTTGTTCCAGTTCTGTCTGGTGCTGAACCATATTCAGAAAAATAATCCCAAGTTAAATTAACTTTTCCATTTATTTGTTTTTTCTTCTTCCATAGATTCTCTAACTATAAATTCATTCTCTAGTTGATTTGATTTTTATATAACCTATTTTTTCCATTTTCCGTTCTAATTTTAGTGTATCCATTATTTGAAGCTATGACAACAACACACTCTCCCCTTTTTATTCTATCTACTGTTTTCGAAATAAAATTGGTTGAAGATTTAACTGAAGTATCAGATGTTACAAATTGCTTTTTTTTCTGTTCTTTTTTCTAATGAATCCATTGTTATTACTTTTAGTTTTTTTCAATATTAGAAATTTCTATATCATATACATCTTTCATTTCAGAAATTGGCAAATATACTATTCCATCTCTTTTTATTGCATGTGCATAAATATTTTGTCTGATCCATTAATAGTGATTTTATTATCTTCAAACCCTATAGCTGCAATCTTTTTTTCTCATAAGTTGTTATTATTTGATTAGTTTCTTTTTCTTCATAAATATATTTATCAAAGAAATTTGCAATATCTGATTCTGATAAATATATAATATTATCTTCTATTAAAATCTGCTGTTTTAAGTTAGATGTTACATTTTTATTATTGATAACTAAATTTGTTGTTTTGTTATTATCAAAAAAAACAACAAACTCATTAACCAACAATCCTATTACAAAAATAACAATTATAATAGCAATTATTATTAATGCTTTTGAAATGGCTTTTTGCTTTTTTTATTTTTTTTCCTCCTGAAGCTGTTCCTTTAATTGTTGTTTCATTTTTTTAACTCTCTTTTCCTCTTCTCATGTTTTTTCTACTCCTCTTTTTCTTTTTTATTAATATATCATAAATTATTATATATTAAAATAACTTTTTAATATATAAAATAAACAGATATGAATATTATAACATATCTGTTTATTCTTGTGTCAATAATTATTTTAAAATTCTGATAGTATTAAATATAGTTATTAAAGTTGTCCCTACATCAGCAAAAAAACTGCTTCCCACATATCGGCTATTCCTAATATGCTAAGAAGTAATATTAATATTTTTACTCCAATTGAAAATATTAAATTTTCTTTTATTATTCTGTTAGTTTTCTTAGAAATTTGTATTGCTTCTATAATTTTCTTTTTAATTCATCTGTCATAATAACCATATCAGATGCTTCAATTGCTGAATTTGATCCAATACCTCCCATTGATATACCAATATCAGCTCTAGCTAAAAAAGGACTATCATTAATTCCATCTCCTACATATGCAACTTTTTTTTTTTCTGTAATATTATTATCTAATACTTTTTCTAATTCATTATATTTATCCTGTGGTAGCATTTCTGACTTTACTTCATCAATGTTTACTTCTTTTTGCTATTCGAGTTGCAACCTCTTTTTTTATCTCCTGTAAGCATCTTTGTCTTTATTCCTAATTCTTTTAACTGTTTAATTGTTTCTTTAGCATCTGACTTTATTTCATCTGTTAATACAATGCCCCCAGTTATTTTCATCTTCTATTTTCAAATAAAGAATTGTTCCTTTTTCATCTATTTTTTCTTTGCTGTCTACAAATTCTGCATTTCCTATTTTTATTTCCATATTGTTATAAGTATATTTTAATCCTTTACCTGATATTTCTTCAAAGTCTTTAACCTTAGTTGTATCAATTTCATCATTTACCATTTCTAAAATTGATTTAGCTAATGGATGATTCGAAAAACTTTCTCCCCATAGCAAAATAATTTAATATTTCGTTTTCTGAATATTTTCCATTATATGTCTTGATTTTACTAACTTTAAACTTTCCTGTAGTTATTGTTCCCGTCTTATCAAATAATATTTGTCCTATATCTTTAATTCCATCTAGATAATCACTACCTTTTATTAAAATTCCTTTTTTTTGGAAGCTTTACCTATTCCACTAAAATAACTAAGAGGTACTGATATTGCAATTGAACATGGGCAAGATATAACTAAAAAAATATTAAAGCTTTGTAAATACTGTCATAATAAGTAGAGCCTTTTATTAAAATTGGCATAAATATTGCTACTAGCAGTGCCAATCCTAATACAATCGGTGTATAAATTTTTGCTGCTTTTGCAACAAATGTTTCTTTTTTGCTTTTTTATCAGTTGCATTTTCTACTAAATTTAAAATTTGACTAACTGTACTGTTTTCATAATTTTTTTCTACTTTAATTTCTAATATTCCTTGAACATTAATAGCTCCAGATAATACTTTAGATTTTTCTTTTACCTTTACAAAAGCACTTTCTCCCGTTAATGCAGAATTATCTAATTCTGCTTCTCCTTTTAATACTATTCCATCCAAAGGAATTTTTTCTCCTGTTTTTACTAAAATTATATCTCCAACATTTACCTCTTCAGGATTTACTTGTTGATATTCTTCTCCATTTTTTAAATTTGCATATTCTGGTTTTATATTCATTAAATCTGAAATTGATTTACGTGTTTTGCTTATAGCTTTTGATTCTAATATTTTTTTCCTATTTCATATAAAGTTATAACCATTACACCTTCCATTACTTTGTTTACTAAACATGCTCCTATAACAGAAATGGTAATTAATGCATTTTCATCTAATACTCCTTTTCGTATTTTGCATAAATGCCTTTTTTTCATTGTTCTACTTAATAATATTATTATTGATACTATAATAAGTACTATTTGTATATTAGTATTAAAATTTAATTTGGTTCCTAAAAATATATTAGTATTCCTATTATAATTCTTGCTATATGGAAACTTTCTTTACTGTCCTTTTTTTTATTGCTTTCTTCCATATCTACTACATTAACATCTGGTTCTAATGCCTTAACAATTTCTATTATCTCTTTTTTTGGATTATTTTTATTTGTTTTAAATGATAATTTTAAAGTTGAAAAATTTACTGTAACATCTTCATAGCCATCTGTACTTGCTATTTTATCTTCTACTTTTTTCGCACAACTAGCACAATCTAGTCCTTCTAAAATATATTTATAATTCTTCAATATGTTCACGCCCTTTCTTTACAATTTGTGATATATGCTCATCATCTAGGCTATAATAAACTACTTTTTCCTTCTTTTTTCGATATTTTACTAATTTAGATTGCTTTAAAATTCTTAATTGGTGTGATATTGCAGATTGAGTAGTTTGAACTATATTGGCTATATCACATACACATAGTTCTTCTTCCATAAGAGCATATATTATCTTCATTCTTGTTGAATCAGCAAAAACCTTAAAAAAGTTCTGCTATGTCATATATTAACCCGTCTTCTGGCCTTTTTTCTTTTACATTTTTTACTGTATCTTCATGAATTACAGTATTTTCGCAAATTCCTTCTTCCATAAATTCCTCCTTCTTTTTGTATATTGTTTTTATATATGAACAACTATTCATATGTTTATTGTATGTCTATTTTTTTATTTGTCAACACTATTGATAAAAAATACCATCTCATCTTAAAATATTAAGAATGAGACAGTATTTTTATCAAATACTTAAATTTTATCACCTGTAATCTTTTGATAGATTTCCTTATACACTTTTGACAATCGAATTGTCATTTCTTTGCTTATAATTGGCATTGGTGCATGCTGGTTCCATCCCAGTTTTGTTAACTCTTCAACCAGTAGTTGTTTATCATACGTGGTTTGAGGCCTTCCAATTTTATAATTTTCTTCTAGCCAAAATCTACTTGTATCAGGTGTCACCACCGATCTACGAGAACCAAATTTCCATTTTTATTAATGCCGAACTTAAATTTTGTATCGGCTATAATGATACCCTTTGTCATAGCATATTCGCTACACATATTATATAGCTCAATGCTCTTTTCCTGTATTTTTTCGAGTTAACTCAAATCCTATTCTTTCTACACTTTGGTCTATGTTAATCCTTTTTTCCTCTGTACATAGTTCCTCGTGTTGTAGGAGTATACCAGGGACAAAGAAAGCTTTTTCGGACTCCTTAAGGTCTCTTATTTCTGGAATATTCAGCTTATTCTGCCAAATATATCCGGTTGCATATCCTCGTACACAACCGCCCACAGGCAAAATTTCAATACCTCTTTCAACAAGCATAGTACGACCTTCGTACTCTTTTGCCTGGAATTCTTCAGGCATATCTGCATTGTTGATAGAAATCATGGGATTATTAATACATCCTTTTGTATAATTGTACCAAAAATGCTGTCAGCTTATTTGAAACCTTTCCCCTTGTCTGGAATGGTTTCTGAAAACACTATATTCGACGTGGCGATTTTGTCAAAAATATACATATATAGCTTTATCACCTAAATCATAGATATCCCGGATTTTTTTCCATCTTTTACTTTTTTCATTTCATTTTTTCATTTCGTTCACCTTTCATTTTAAGTATTTGATAGATTCCTTAATTTTAGAATCTTCTCCTCTGTAACATACAAAGTAATATTTATTTTAACACATTTCCTATAAAATGTAAATAATTTTGTATATATTTTTATGTTACCTATTTATATCAAAAAATATAAACAAGAGGTGCTTCCTCTTGTTTATTAATTTTCACTGCAATTACTTGTATAGAATTTTCTTCCTGCTAGCTTATCCTGAACTCCTCTTAATGCTTCTCCGAATCTTTGGAAATGAACAACTTCTCTTTGTCTTAAATAACGAAGCGGATCTAAAACATCTGGATTATCTCTACATAAGTCTATCAATTTTTCATAAGTTGCTCTAGCTTTTTTTTGCTCTGCTGCTAAATCTTCTTGTAAGTTTGCTATCGGATCACCTTTACATGCTAAACATGTTGCATCAAATGGCACTCCTGCTGCTGATTGTGGATAAATATCTACCCCATGGTCTGTATAATATGGTGCTAATCCTGCTTTTTCAATTTCTTCTATTGATGCACCATCTGTTAATTGGTGTACAATTGTTCCTACCATTTCTAAATGTGCTAATTCTTCTGTACCAATATCATTTAAAATTGCTTTTAGCTTTTTGATCTGGCATACCAAATCTTTGTGACAAGTATCTTAAAGAAGCAGCAAGTTCACCATCTGGTCCACCATATTGAGATATAATTACTTTTTGCCAATCTAGGATACGGACATTTTATATTAATCGGATATTGTAATGTTTTGTTATAAGTCCACATTAATAATTCCCCCTTTCCCAAGGCCACGGTTCTTCTAACCATCTCCATTTATTGCAAGGGTAATTAATGGTTTAGAGGTCCATAGACTTTCTGATATTTATCTTTTAATTCTTTTTACTTGTTTACAATATTTTCTGTGTAAACAAAGTGCTTTTTTGATCATCTGGATGAGTATCTAAATACAATGCAAGTTCAGTAATTGCAAATTCACAACATCTAATTTCTTGTATCATTTCTCTTCTTAAATCACAATCTACTGTATTTTCTTTTTCACATTCACAATTACAATTACAACTGTAATTTCTATTTTCTTCTATTGACATTTATTACACCCCTTCCCAATCTCATTTGATTCCCTTATGAAATTTATTTCTTCCATTGATTGACAAGGTACATAAGGGCTAACTAACTCTGGAAATATAGTTCCCATTTTTAATCCAACACATGGTTTAAAAGTTTTATCCATATATTGGAACGGTACATAACTTTGTGCTAGCATTGGATTTTCAGGAAAAACATTATATTCTTCATCAAATCCACAACTGCATCCATCGTTATATTCTTCATAAGAAACAACATTATCACATTGATTTTCAATGATATCTTGTTGCATTTCGCATGAATCATTCTTATAACTATTATTCATACAATAACATTTTCTATAATTTCTAAACATTTTTTCTTCCTCCTTTTAATGTTATTATATGTCTCTTTTTTGGTATATGACACAAAAATAAACTCTCCTTGTTAAACTTTTTTGTCTAACAAGAAGAGTTTGTTTAAAACCCTATATTTTACTTTTCGACTATTTATTCTAAGTAATCATCTACTTTTTTTATAAAAATTATATTTTCAATAATATCAACTATTCCATATACTACAATTGCAACTCCAACAGTTTGTAATATTGCACCACTATTTACTAATATATAAATTCCAGCTATAATCATAGCAATAGCTAAAATTAAAGTTAACAACCATAATCTTGATTTGTAATCTTTCCATACAATAGTAGTTTGCAGATTTATAATTCCACTATATATAATCCAAATAGCAATTAATATTCTAAATGCTGATAAAATTATATCTGAACAGAACATTATTACAATTCCTATAACTATTGATGCAAGTGCCATTGCGATTAAATAATTGTCCTCTTTATTGCTCGCAAAATAGTCAACTGTTCTTAGAACTCCTATTACTATAAATATTACTCCTAATAGTATAGCTACTATTGACATAATTGATTCTGGTCTAGCAATTAACATTGCTCCAAATAAAATAAATATAAGTGATATTACAATGTCTGTCCATCCTGATCTTTTTTAAAAAAATTTTTCCACATAATATTACCTTCTTTTCTATTATATTTTATTTATAATATATTATATTTTAACATATTTGTATATATATTTCTTATTTTTTCATTCCTCTTTTTTAAGATTTCTAATTCTCTTTTTTAAATCTTCTGTTCCTTGGTCTTTTTGTTTCCTTTTTTGATATTACTTCAATAGCTTGAGTTCTTGTCATTATAGTTATAATTTTCATAATGTAATATAAGTCTTACATTCATTATCTAAATTTAATGTTTTCTTTGTTTATTAAATTATTAAGTTGGCTTTTTATTGCCCAATTTATTATTTTTATCAAAAATGCTAAAATTTTTCTTTCTTTAATTCTTGTAAAATATTTCTAACTAGTTTAAAACTGTTATCTTTTCAATAATTCTTCTACCATATAGTCATACATCTTTATAGCTGATTCAAAAAATATCTCCATTTGTATCAATTAATATTTTACCTATTAGTTCTTCTTCTGCTAAAATAAATTTTTGTATAATATACTTAATGGCATCTTCTTTATCTTCAAAATATTGATAAAAACTTCCTCTAGGTATTTGTGCATTTGCTATAGTTTATAATATTAATAACCTTTTTGTCAAGTGTTATTGATATAACTAAGTCCTACCTTTAATACAAAATAAGCCAAAATTATTAAACCTATTTGTTAATAATTTTGGCTTATTTCAATTTTCATGTACTTTTACTTACGCATTTTCTGTTTCTTTTTTTTACTACTACTTCTTTTCCATCATAATATCCACAGTTTTTTTGCAAACTCTATGTGGCATTACTGGTTCATGGCAATGTGGGCAGCTTGAAAATGTTGGATTTTCTTTTTCCATGTTGATCTTTTTGAATGTGTTCTTGCTTTTGACCATCTTCTTTTTTGGTTGTGCCATTCTAATTCCCCCCCCTTGCTTAAAGATATATGTATATATCTGTTTCAATTTTATCTAATTTATTTGTGACTTTTTTTTCAAGTCACTATAAAAATTATACAAGTAATTTCTTTTTTTTGTCAATAGTTGCTACAATGTTTATTTGCAATATTTTTTATAAATTTCTTTTTATATTTTGTTTTGTTAGTGTTTTATCAATGCCATTTTTAGCAACTCCGTGTTAATACTTCTGTAACAAATTTTTCTGTCTTAGGATTTATTTTCATTTTTTTCCTTTTCTTTTTAGCCAATACTCTAATTCATATTCTTTAGTAAAATTTTTTTCCCTTGATACACCATTCCAGCTGCTAATTTATCACACACCATCTCTGCAGCATATTTATACGGTATAATTGGCGTTTTATCTGGTGCATTTTCATCTATCCAATATTCGCTATGATGTTTATTCCTTCCCTTATGATGTAGCCAAGCCTTAGAATATCCATTTTCTCTTTTTAGCTTCACTAATAGGAGAATGTTTTCCAGTGTAATATTTACTACTTTCTATAAATTCTGTTGGAGAATATTTTTGACATATCATGTACTAACCCTCTCCATGGTTCTCAATTTTACAACACAATTTAAATACTACCCATTTATGGTGTGTAATTAATACAAAATGTTTTATTACATTTTTCAAGTACATTTCTATCTTCCTTTCTTTACACATTAATAGTTTACTACAATCTTTTTTTTGAAATCAATAAATTTTATTTATTTTTTTTTTGCATATAATATAAAGAAAAGAAATATAATGGAGGTATGAATATGTGTGGCTTTGTTGGATTTTGTTGACTTTAAAAAAGATATTTCACAAAACACAAAAAATTTTAGAAAACATGAATAATTGTCTTGCTAAAAAGAGGGCCAGATGAAGAAGGATATTACATAGATAAACATGTTGCATTAGCACATAAAAGACTAATTGTTGTTGACGCTAAAGGGCGGAAAGCAACCAATGATTAACACTTTTTCTTTTGGATCTTATATACTAGTATATAATGGTCAAATTTACAACACTAAAGAATTATCTGAAACTTTAAAAGAAAATGGCTTTACTTTAAATTCTCATTCAGATACAGAAGTTTTATTAAAAAGTTATATACACTATGGAAAAAATGTAGTAAATCATTTAAATGGAATATTTGCATTTGCTATATGGGATACTAACAATAATGAAATATTTTTAGCTCGTGATCACTTTGGTGTGAAACCTTTATTTTATACTAAAATAGATGAAACTTTAGTATTTTCATCCGAAATAAAAAGCATTATTTCAATATCCAGGAGTAAAAAAAGTTTTTAAATGAGCAAAGTATATCTGAATTATTTGGTATAGGTCCTGCTCATACTTCAGGTACTACTGTTTTTAAAAATATTTATGAAATAAAAACCTGCTCATTTTGGAATATTCAATAAAAATGGTTTTAATATTAAACGATATTGGAAATTAAAATCAGAAAAACATGTAGATACTTTTTGAAGAAACTTGTGAAAAACTAAAATTTTTACTAAATGATGCTATAACTAGACAATTAGTCTCAGATATGCCTTTATGTACTTTTCTATCAGGTGGATTGGACTCTAGTATTATTACAAAATTTGCTTCTGACTATTGTGAAAAACAAGGTTTACCACCTTTAGATACTTACTCTATCGATTATGTGGATAATGATAAAAATTTCGTAAAAAGTGATTTTCAACCTAATTCTGATGGTTTTTATATTGATTTAATGAATAATAATCTGCATACAAACCATCATAAAATCGTAATCGATACTCCAGAAAACTTGCTGATGCTTTAGAAGATGCTATGATAGCTCGTGATATGCCAGGTATGGCAGATATCGACTCTTCTCTTTTGTTATTTTGTAAAAATGTAAAGAAACAGATGACAGTTGCTCTAACTGGCGAATGTGCAGATGAAATATTTGGAGGATATCCATGGTTTTTCCGTGAAGATGCTTTAAAAAGCAATACTTTCCCTTGGTCTATTTCTCTAACTGAAAGACAAAAACTATTGAATCCATATATAGGTAATAAAATTAATTTGAAAGAATATATTGATTACCGCTATCAAGAAAGTTTATCAGAAGTAGAAATTTTAGATTCAGATTCTTCCGAAACAGCAGAAAAAAAGAAAGATATCTCACCTTACCTTAAATTGGTTTATGCAAACTCTATTGGATCGTTCTGATAGAATGGCTATGTATAATGGCTTTGAACTTCGCGTTCCTTTTTGTGATTATAGATTAGCTCAATACGTATGGAATATTCCTTGGGAATGGAAAGCTCTAAAAAGGTAGAGAAAAAGGCTTACTTAGATATATTTGCAAAGATTTTCTTCCAGAAGATATTATATATAGGAAAAAATCTCCTTATCCAAAAACACACAATCCTACTTATTTAGCTAAGGTAAAACAAATGTTAACAAAAATTATGGAAGATAAGAATGCTCCTATTAATGATTTGCTTAATCATGATTATCCGAGTTCCGCAGCGGCGCCGGCACTCACATGCGCCTGAATGCCGATCGACGGCAATGCCTCGGGAATGCTCCGGGGATCGATCCCGTAATAGTCGGCGACGAAATCGGCACGTCCGTCCGCGACGAAATCCCAGAGAATCTGCTCGGACAGCCCGCTGCATGTGGTCGAACGCTCGCCCGAAAGTTTGAAGAGAATGTAGTCGCCGGGCAGCATAAAACGGTCGGTGCGGGCAAAAACATCCGGTTCGTTCTCACGAACCCAAGCCAACTTCGACGCGGTAAAATTACCGGGAGAGTTCAGCAGGCGTTCGAGGCACCGTTCGCGTCCCAGATCGCGCAAAGCCCGTTCACCCTGTCCGATAGCCCGGCTGTCGCACCAGATAATAGACTTGCGCAACGGTTCGCCCTGCGTATCGAGACAAACCAGCCCGTGCATCTGGTAGGTAATGCCGATCGCCCGTACGGAACCGGCCGGTTTGCCTTTCATCAACTGCCGGATACCCTCGCAGGCATACTGCCACCACATCCGGGGATCCTGTTCGGCCCATCCCCTGTGCGGCGCATCGATCGGCATTTCCGCCTGCGGCAGTGTCACAGAACCGGCACATGCGCCCGAAGCCACCTCCAGCAGTGCAACCTTCACCGACGAACTGCCGATATCAATTCCTAACGTATATACCATCTCTCTTTCTTTAAATTTTCCGCCGAAATTCTAACCTTACCGCCGAAACCTTCCGGCCAATCCGTCGCCCGGTGCGGCGCTATGCCCTGCTATA
>VOFJ01001569.1_pt1 | contig 15461 bp, 18 predicted proteins | sample 5384081 | NCBI WGS metagenome assembly VOFJ01 (sample SAMN12384729, study PRJNA508395) | human gut metagenome | isolation source: healthy gut I | host: Homo sapiens
CTTGACAGGATGCAGGAGAAATTGAACGAGAGGATGCTGCGCGATGAGGAACTGGAATGCATGAGAAGATAAATCAGGCATAATCGGGAGAATAGTGTCATGCTTAAGCAGGTTTGAGCAAAAGCAATACAGCAAAGGATGTTTCCAGCTTGCTATTGCCCCGAATTTCAGCGAAAAACGCTATCTTTGCACAATTGTTACGACTTGAATATGAACATAGACAACCTCGATATAGTAAAACGGCTGATAGCCGAAAAAGAAGGCGGGCTGGTGGAGTTCAAAGGAAACCACCGGTCAGTTGGAGCGCGGCATGGAAACCCTTTGCGCCTTCCTCAACGGGAATGGCGGCACGGTGCTGTTCGGTGTAACCGACAAGGGAAAGATTATCGGACAGGAAGTGAGCGACAAGACCAAGCGGGATATTGCGGAAGCCATCAACCGGTTGGAGCCGATAACTGCGGCGCATATATCTTATGTACCCTTGCAGGACAGCGAAAAAAAGGTTATAGCCTTTCATGTGGAAGATGCAAGACTTAAACGTCCGTTCTGCTACAAGGGACGCCCTTATATGCGTGTCGAGAGTGTCACCACCACCATGCCGCAGACGACATATAACGAGTTGCTGTTACAACGCGACGGTGCGAGATTCCGTTGGGAACAATTCGGGAACAGTGACCTGACCTTGCAGGACATAGATGGTAACGAGGTGTTGAAAACCGTCAGGTTGGGTATCGAATGCGGTCGTATGCCGGAAGATACGGGAAATGACGTTCCTGTCATCATGGAAAAGTTCGGACTTATGCGGATGGTATATTGAACCATGCGGCGGCTGTATTGTTCGGAAAACATGAGGATATGGAATATCCCCAGTGTCTTTTAAGGCTTGCCCGTTTCAGAGGTACGGATAAGGCGGTATTCATGGACAGCCAACGCATTCAGGGGAACTTTTTCCAACTGCTCAACGCGGCAATGGCATTTATATTCAAGCATCTTTCCTTGTCCGGCACAACCGACACATTGGAACGGGAGGAGCATCTGACCATCCCCTACAAAGCAATCAGGGAGGGGGTATTGAACAGTCTTGCCCACAGGTCGTACAGGGATGCCGGAGGCTCGGTAAGCATAGCGATCTATGACAACCGAGTGGAAATAGAGAATCCCGGATCATTCCCACCCAATTGGGATGTGGAGAAAATGAAATCCGAACACGAATCCAAACCGCAGAATCCGTTGATAGCAAATGTGCTGTATAAAAGGAAGGTTTTGGAAAGCTGGGGACGAGGCATCGGATTGATGCTTTCTGAATGCAGAAAAGCCAATTTGCCGGAACCGGAATACATAATGGATGCTGACAGTGTGAGGCTTATATTCAGATATGAGCCTATCCACCGACCAAGCACCGACCAAGCACCGACCAAGCACCGACCAAGCACCGACCAAGTGTTTGCCTTGATAAAAATATTGGAAAACAAGGAACTGTCAGTGAAAGAAATAATGGAGGAGGAGTTAGGTTTGAACCATCGCCCCACATTCAGGACAAACTACTTGCATCCTGCATTGAATGAAGGCTATGTCATTCCATTGTATCCGGAACAACCGAGCCATCCGAAACAGAAATATCATCTGACGGCAAAAGGCTTGGATTTGTTGAAACGGCAATAGGCATGGCAAAAAAGAAGAAACATAAGAAGGATTCAGATGCGAACCTGCCGATAATCATGAATTACGGTATAGATTGCATATCCGTTTATGACCCGGTGGCAATGTTGCCGTACAGTGAACCGTACATCACCGAACAAACCCGTTTTAAGAAACTCGGAAAGGAGATGAAAACGGAATTCAAATGGCTGGCGGCTTCAATAACCGTTGAGTTTTGGGAAGAAAACCGGCAGATACCTTTTGGAGAAGAAATGTCGAAACTCAGAACCCGGCTGGTGAGAATGTTCGCGGAAGAATATCGCATACAGTTAAAAAGAGGACTCCGAACTGAAAGATTACTTGCAGACACTTGTCATCAACACCATAAACAAACAACTTAAATTGGAAAAGGAAAAGCAATGACAACGAAGTCCGTAGCCGGGTAAAATCGGTTACGGACTTCTGCTTTGATATTTTGATATGAAGTTATAGCCGGTTACTTCTGCTGCAACAGATGTTTCAGGTTGTCGTCACCCGCGATGCGCTCCAGTTCCTCCTGCACAATCTGCTTCACCTCTTCCTTGATACGCCGGTAGTTCGCCTGCACCGTCTCCTTCATGCGGTCGTTGCCGTCCTCGTCCGTGAAATCGGTAATGACGGGGATTTTTTTGTAGGCACTTTCCTCCCGCTTGACCTTTTCGGCATCCACCACAATCTCGCAGTGGAAAATCTTCTGCTCGATGCGCTCGTTGAAGTTGTCGGACACCGAACCGACAAACATACCCTGCGTAAGACCGGAAATCTTGCTCGGCGGGATAAGCGCGTCCATCTGCGTGTTGATGGAGGTGGAAACATCCTGCCGGTTGATGGAGATAGACTGCCGTTTCTGCAACACCTTACCGAACCGCTCCGATAGTGTCTTTGCCGTTTCTCCTACCACCTGCCCGGAGAAAATGTTACCGACGGTATTCATCACCACTTTCGCCTCCTTGTCTCCGTAGTCACGCACTAGCTGGCTGAAATCCTGAAAGCCCAGACACACGGCAACCTTGTTGCTTCGGGCGGTAGCTATAAGATTGTCCAACCCTTTGAAGTATATCGTGGGCAGCTCGTCGATGATGACCGACGACTTCAGCATCCCCTTCTTGTTGATGAGTTTCACGATACGGGAGTTATACAATCCGAGAGCCGCCCCGTATATATTCTGGCGGTCGGGATTGTTGCCCACGCATAGGATTTTCGGCTCTTCGGGATTGTTGATATCCAGCGTAAACTCGCTGTCCGACATCACCCAATAGAGCTGCGGTGAAATCATCCTCGAAAGCGGGATTTTCGCCGACGCTATCTGCCCCATGAGCTGCTCCGCAGCCCCTCCGAGCCAAGCGTCCATGAATGGCGAAAGGTAGTTTTCCAGCTCCGGGTAAGAGGTCAGTATCGGGAAAATATCCTCGTAGCGACGATTCAGAAACTCAATGGCATGTGGAAAAGTGCAATACTTCCCGTTCTTGTAGATTTTGAGATACCAGATAATGCTGGCAAACAAAATAATAGGTGATTCCACAAAGAAGTCGCCCTGCTTCTGCACCCATGTTTTATTGAGGTTGAGCATTATCGTATAGGCACTCTCGTAGGCATCCGTAATATCCTCCATGAAATCCGGGTGGATGGGATTACAGCGGTGTGAGCGTCGCGGGTCGTCGAAGTTAATCACATAGAACTTCGGCTTCACCTTGTAGCCCTCCGGGTGGTTCAGCAAATGGTTGTAGGCTATAGTGGACAAGTCACTGAATTTGAAGTCATATACATACATCGAGAAGCCCTTTTCAATCTGCTGCTTGATAAAGCTGTTCACCACTGCGTAGGATTTGCCGCTTCCCGGCGTACCCAACACGATGGACGCACGGAAGGGATTGACTACATTAATCCAGCCGTTGTTCCAACGCTTCTTGTAGTAGAAACGTGTGGGCAGATTGACCGAGTACTCGCTTTCGATGAGTCTTGTTTCCTGCATGAAACTCTCGTTCTCGTTGTTGAAAACATCCTCCATCAGATTGTGTTTCAACAGGCGGCTCATCCACAGCCCGCCCATCAAGAGACAGACATAGCCCGTGCCGATGGTAAGGATATATAGCCCCGTCACCGCTTCAATCGGCAGCGGCAGAGCCAGTATCCACCAGTTCAGGAAAAACAGCACGAACCCGGCGGCGAGTGCCGTCCAGATTTTACGCCAAGTAATTTTCACTCCCTTGACACCCTTCGTTCCCAAGCACGACAGCGCAAGCAGCAGGACGGCAAACAGCTTCGTGTATAGTATGGAATGAAACAGCCCCGCCGTGCGGTCGAAGTTCATCAGTATTTTGTCCACCACGCCGATGTTCACGCCCCAAAGCCGGATGGCTTCATAGCAGAACCAGTACACGTTCATAACTACTAAAATAATACTCACGGCACGTAGAAAATCCATGATTTTCGCCAATGCCCTCAAATCGTCTTCTTGTTGTGACATACATTGATTTTTTAATTGTTGATACTCCGATTACATACCCAAGCCCTTGCGCTTTTTCTTCTTTTTGCGCTTCATCGCCCGGATGAAAGCCTCTTCCTCGGCATTGGTCGCCGAACCTTCGGGAGTGAGCAAGCCCATACCGCCCGACACGTCTTCACGGTCATGTGCTGTCTGCCCTTGCAACTTGTCCGCAGCATCCACCGGAATGGAAAGCGGTATCGGCGGCTGTCCGGCGTATGGCAGGGTGAAGTGTTCCTGCAAGGCATTCGCCGAAAGTTCCTTGCCCATGCGCGAGCCGTTCAGCACGCATCCCGTGCGGTGGTCGATGAAGGTCGCCCCGTAGATGCGCCCTTCCTCCGTATAGCGTAGTACGGTGTCTATGCCCTTCTCTTTGAGTTGGAACACAAACCTGTCCTTGTCATAAGTGCCTTGCAGCACGGAAAGGACGGTGCGTTTCGTCATGTCGGCGAGTTTCCTGTCCTTAATCTCTGATTTGGAACGGACAAACTTCTTCTGCACGGCTTCATAGCCTGCGGACTTCCCGAAAAGCGAGGACTTGAACGGGTTGCCCACCTTGTTGCCCTTGTCGTCCGTGACGGAATAGACCAGCCCGTGATATTCCCGTCCGCGCACGTTGCCCCTCGCTTCCTCTACCGTCAGGTTATAGAGGGAAAGGAGCGCACGGTATTCGCCCATCGTCTGGAAACGGTACTGCCCGTTGAGTGCCTTTACGGTGTTGCCCACCTGCTTCTTCACATCGCCTGCCGATGCATCCACCTTGCGCAGCGGGTTTTCCAATCTCGGATTTTTACGTTCAGCCGGATGCAGCCCGTATTTTCTGTTCCAGTTCCCTGCGGATGCGGTCGCTGCGGCAGTAGAGGAAATCCCGGTTGAGCCTTTTCCCGTTCTCGTCCACGTTGATTGTCACGATGTGCAGGTGATGACGGTCGATGTCCTCGTGCTTGAAGACAAGATAAGGCTGGTTTCCGAAACCGAGCTTTTCCAGATAATCGCGGGCGATATTCTGCAACTCAATATCGGTCAGCACATCTTCCGGGTGCGGGTTGAGCGAGATATGCACCACCGGCTTCTCCACCTTCATCTGCGGTGGCAGAAAGGTGTGGAAACCCTCCATTGCCTTGCCTATGTCCACCGTTCCCGAACCGTCATTGTAGATGCGGTTGGTAGTGAGCAGCCGTCCCTGCGCCTCGTTAATCTTCTCCCCGTTGTAGGCAATCGCGCCGTACAACGAATTTCCTACACTGATTTTTGCGACCATTTTGCCTCCATTTCCCTTGAAAGTTCCACAATCTGACGGCTCAGTTTCACGAGTTCGACGGTGTGTTGCTCCAGTTTATAGAGCAACGCCATCGCCTTTTTCTCGGAAAAATGCAACCTCAGTTCCTTCACAACTTGGTTGTAATTCGTACCCACGGCGCGGAACTGCGCATGAAAATCCGACAGCTTGGTGTAGTAGTCCACCAGCGTCTTGTCCACCTTCAGCACCTTGAACGGCTGTCCGAAGAAGTGCGCTTTGAGGAAAACCGACCGTGCATAGACACCCGATTTTCCGAACATGGCGAGGAAACGGTTGTGTTCCTCCTCGTTGAAACGGACGGTGTAGCGGTACACCGCCGGATCAAGTTTGGGATTTCTCCCTGCTTTGCTTTTTCCCTTTTTTCTTTCATATTACTTTGGATTTAGCGGATTGACGGCATAAGCCGCCGCTTCGTCACAGCACCACCGCAGTTCTGAAAGGCTTCCCGACTTCGGAGGGAAAGCCCGCCCCTGCAAGGGCAAGTGCTTTCGTGGCTGCTCAAAATATTTTTGAGCGGCTGAAAAAGACATCTTGCTATGTTCAGGTGAACATAAAAAATCCGTCAGGGGGGGACGGATGGGTAAGATACCTTTCAGGACTCCGGCTGCGCCACCATTGGCGAACCCTGCCGCCCGGGCGCAAAGTTACGTCCTTAAAGCGGTATCGGACAGATGCTTGACCCGGTCAATGACTGCCAACCGGCGCAACATGCCGCCACTTGCCTGAGAAGTGATACAGGTTCAAAAATATACTTGTTTATTTGCAGCATGATTCAAGAAACGAACGATTTGAAGATATGAAAAACGAAACATTAAAATACCCGGAAAACCGCTTCTGCGGACACTTGCAGAAGCGGATACCCGAACCGTCGGAAACCCAGTTATCCGACAATTCGGTGACGTATGGATTCAATGACTTCATGACGCAATGTCGTCATTCATCATTTGTCCGGCGCACCGCTTCACCACAGAACCGGATACGCGATGCCCCGTCCGCGTGCCTGTTCACGGAAACGGATAATGCGGTAATTCAATCCGCATATAAACAGAAAATAAAATCATCAACAATTAAAATAAATGGAACCATGAGTAAAGAAATCTTCGTTGCATTCGCAACCCAGAAAGGTGGCATTGGTAAATCCACCGTCACGGCACTTGCCGCCAGCTACCTCCACAACGTGAAAGGTTACAATGTCGCCGTCGTGGACTGCGACGACCCGCAGCACAGCATCCACGGTCTGCGCGAACACGAAATGGGGCTTATCAACAGCAGCACCTACTTCAAGGCTCTCGCCTGCGACCATTTCCGCCGGATCAAGAAGAACGCCTATACCATCGTCAAGAGCAACGCGGTGAACGCCCTCGATGATGCCGAGAGGATGATCGCCACCGAGGATGTGAAACCCGACGTGGTGTTCTTCGACATGCCGGGAACACTACGAAGCAACGGCGTGATAAAGACGCTCTCGCAGATGGACTACATCTTCACTCCGCTGAGTGCCGACCGCTTTGTCGTGGAGAGTACCCTGAAATTCGTCACGATGTTCCGCGACAGGCTGATGACGACCGGACAGGCGAAGACAAAAGGACTGTACCTGTTCTGGACGATGGTGGACGGCAGGGAGCGGAACGACCTGTACGGCATCTACGAGGAGGTGATTGCCGAAATGGGCTTCCCGGTGCTTTCCACCCGCCTGCCCGACAGCAAGAAGTTCCGCCGTGACCTTTCGGAAGAGCGCAGGAGCGTTTTCCGCTCCACCATCTTTCCGATGGACACGACACTGTTGAAAGGGAGCGGCATCCGTGAGTTTTCCGAAGAGATAAGCGAAATTATCAGACCGCAGTGAGCATGGGCAGCAGGAAAGTGAACACGGAAGGCATCGACGAGGAACTGCTGTTGGCCTCCATCGGGCGGCGCACACAGGACGGGACACTGCGCCCGGCGCAGGAAGTCCCCGCAGCCGCACCGACCGAAGATGACACCGCCGTACCGGAGCCGCCTCCCGCGCAACCCGCCACACGGGAAAAAGCGCAGAAGGAAGGTGGTCGCCGGAAAAGGCCGGAAGAGGACTATAATGAGCTGTTCCTGCGCCGCAACGAGATAAAGACCCGCCAGTGTGTCTATATCAGCCGCGATGTTCACGGTAAAATCCTCAAGATAGTGAACGATATCGCCGGAGGTGAAATCTCGGTAGGCGGCTATGTGGATACCGTGTTGCGCCGGCATCTGGAGCAGCACAAAGAGAGAATAAACGAACTGTATAAGAAACAACGAGAAGATTTAATCTGACATGAAAAAGGGAAAGAACCCAAAAAGAAGAGTGTCGCAGCAAGGCGGCAAGGGCATGACAGCCCAAGTGCAGACGAGCGTGGAAATCATATCGCTCGCCACGGTAATCTGCAAATGCAGTGAACGGGACTATGAACGGTTATTCATCCGTGACCCGGAAGTGAAGGCGCGAGAAGGTAAGATGGCGTATGTGCGCCCGGAGTACCACGACCGCATCATGCGCATCATCCGCGTAATCGGGCATGACAGGCTCAACCCTGTCTGCCTACATCGACCATGTGCTGACGCATCACTTCAACCAGTGCGAGGATGCCATAAGAAGCCTTTACGCCAAGAATTACAATTCAGTATTTTAACCATCAAAAAAGAAACGGATATGAAAAAAGAAAGAAGAATGACTATCGCGGCTTCCTGAAAAAGTCAGGCATCAAGGCGAGAGAGGGAAAGCAAGTGTACATCAGTCTGGCAAACCACAAGGTAATAACCGAAATCGTCTATCTGTTGGGTGACGGGAAAGTGGGCATCGCCGACTATCTGGACAATGTGCTTAACGAACATTTCCAGACACACCGTGCCGAAATAAACCGTATGTTGGATTCAGTCCCCAAAGTAGAGCTATGAGCATGACGGATATATTGCTGACCGTATCGGTCGGCTGCAACCTCTGGTTCCTGTTCCTGCTCCTTTACGAGCGCATCATGGACACACAGCTTGTCCGCTTCTTCAGGGGCATCGCCGGATTATGGCGGTCATTGGACGGGAACGAGACTAAAAGCGTGGCGGCACAAGAGGAAGTCCCCACGGCAAAGGCGGACATCATTGGCAAGAGCCGTTTCAAAATGGCATCCACCCGGACAACCGCTGCCATACCGACGCAACAAGCCGCCACTTCGGAAAAAGGCATTGAGCTGTCGGAGGAAGAGGCTACTTTTGACGACGGAAACACGGAAACCACCTCACGCCCGGCACAAGTCCCGGAGGAAAAGCTCGATGAAACCTTCACGAGCATCCCGCCGGAGGAACTGGGATACGGGGAGAACGAACCGGAAGAGGACGCTTCGGACACGCCACGGGCTTCGGGCAGCAGCTTTGACGAAATCGACGACGCCTGCAAGACCGCCAAGAACCCGGACGCGACGCAGGCGGAACGAGAAAAGGCGGTAAAGGTCTTCACCGACATGGAAGGCACGGAGCTGTACGACAAAATGATGGAAGGCTCCTCGGAGATAGCTGTCCGTATCAAGGGGCTTATCGAAATCCGGCTGAAGAAGCCTAAAAAGGAGTTCGTCGTGCCGGACAACATCGAGGAGTTCGACATCCGCAACTATGTATGACAACTGAAAAAGGAAAGAACATGAAGGAATGACAATCAACCCACGCGGCGAGGAAACGCAAGGCGCATCCGGTTCGCAACGGACAGCCCAAGTCCGTGGAAACAAACGGGCATCCACTAAAACCAAAGTAAAGTAACAGAGTATCAACCGCCCGACAAAGGACTATCCACCCTTTCGACGGCAAAAAACAAGGACAATTCATGAACAAGAACATCGTAAGAAACAGAAAAGCAATCCTATCCACGGCACTCATCATCGCCGCAACCGCCTCCGCTTTCGCGCAGGGAAACGGCATCGCGGGCATCAACGAAGCCACCTCTATGGTGAGTTCCTATTTTGACCCCGGCACGAAACTGATATACGCCATCGGCGCGGTCGTCGGGCTTATCGGGGGCGTAAAAGTGTACGGAAATTCTCATCGGGCGACCCCGACACCTCAAAAAAACAGCGGCAAGCTGGTTCGGCGCGTGTATCTTCCTGATTGTAGCCGCCACCATCCTGCGCTCATTCTTCCTTTAATAAATAATGTATGGCTGAATACCCGGTAAACAAGGGTATCGGCCGTCCGGTAGAGTTCAAGGGCTTGAAGGCACAGTACCTCTTCATCTTCTGCGGAGGTCTGCTGGCTCTCTTCGTCCTGTTCGTCATCCTCTACATGGTCGGCATCGACCAGTGGATATGTATCGGCTTCGGTTCGGCATCGTCCTCCCTCCTTGTGTGGCAGACCTTCGCGCTGAACGCCCGGTACGGCGAACACGGGCTGATGAAATTGGGAGCGGCACGGAGCCATCCCCGATACCTTATCAACCGGCGGCGGATAACCCGTCTGTTCAAACGACAACGAAAGGAAGAAAGACAATGAGGAATACATCGAAAATGACAACACTGGAAAACAAGTTCCCGCTTTTAGCGGTGGAGCATGGCTGCATCATCTCAAAGGATGCCGACATCACGGTGGCTTTCGAGGTGGAGCTGCCGGAGCTTTACACCGTGACGGGCGCGGAATACGAGGCGATACACGGCTGCTGGTGCAAGGCGGTCAAGGTGCTGCCGGACTACTCCGTTGTCCACAAGCAGGACTGGTTCATCAAGGAACGCTACAAGCCGGAGCTTCAGAAGGACGACATGAGCTTTCTCTCACGGAGCTTTGAACGTCACTTCAACGAGCGTCCGTACCTGAAACACACCTGCTACCTCTACCTGACCAAGACGACAAAGGAGCGTAGCCGGATGCAGAGCAACTTCAGCACGCTGTGCCGCGGGCATATCATACCGAAGGAGCTGGACAGGGAAACCACGACCAAGTTCATGGAAGCCTGCGAACAGTTCGAGCGCATCATGAACGACAGCGGGCTTGTCAGCCTGCGCCGCTTCTCCACCGATGAGATTGTGGGGACAGAGGGTAAGGCGGGCCTTATCGAACGCTACTTCTCCCTTATGCCGGAGGGGGATACCACCTTGCAGGACATCGAGCTTTCGGCAAGGGAAATGCGCATCGGCGACAACCGCCTGTGCCTGCACACCCTTTCCGACGCGGAAGACCTGCCCGGCGCGGTGGCGACAGACACCCGTTACGAGCGGCTGTCCACCGACCGCTCGGACTGCCGCCTCTCCTTCGCTTCCTCCCCCGTGGGGCTGCTACTCTCCTGCAACCACATCTACAACCAGTACGTACTGATAGACAACAGCGAGGAAGCCTTGCAGAAGTTCGAGAAGTCCGCCCGCAACATGCAGTCGCTCTCACGGTATTCAAGGAGCAACAGCATCAACCGCGAGTGGATAGACCAGTACCTGAACGAAGCCCGGTCATACGGATTGACTTCGGTAAGGGCACACTTCAACGTCATGGCGTGGAGCGACGACGCGGAGGATCTGAAGAATATCAGGAACGACGTGGGCAGCCAGCTGGCAAGCATGGAGTGCGTGCCGCACCACAACACCATAGACTGCCCGACGCTCTACTGGGCGGCGATACCCGGCAACGCGGCTGACTTCCCGGCGGAAGAGAGTTTCCACACCTTCATCGAGCAGGCGGTGTGCCTGTTCACGGAGGAAACCAACTACCGCAGTTCGCTCTCACCCTTCGGCATCAAGATGGTGGACAGGCTCACGGGGAAGCCTCTGCACCTCGACATCAGCGACCTGCCCATGAAGCGGGGCATCACCACCAACCGCAACAAGTTTGTGCTGGGTCCTTCGGGCAGCGGCAAGTCCTTCTTCATGAACCATCTCGTGCGCCAATATTATGAGCAAGGCGCGCATGTGGTACTGGTGGACACGGGAAACTCCTATCAGGGATTGTGCGGCATGATCCGGCGCAAGACAGGCGGAGCGGACGGCGTGTACTTCACCTACACGGAGGAGAAACCCATATCGTTCAACCCGTTCTACACCGATGACTACATCTTCGATGTGGAGAAGAAGGACAGCATCAAGACCCTGCTGCTGACGCTCTGGAAGTCTGAGGACGACAGGGTGACGAAGACGGAGAGCGGCGAGCTGGGCAGTGCCGTGAGTGCCTACATCGAGCGCATCAAGGCAGACCGGAGCATCGTGCCGTCGTTCAACACATTCTACGAGTATATGCGTGACGACTACCGCAAGGAACTGGCACAGCGTGACATCAAGGTGGAGAAGTCCGACTTCAACATCGACAACATGCTCACCACCATGCGGCAGTATTACCGGGGCGGGCGTTACGACTTCCTGCTCAACTCCACGGAGAACATCGACCTGCTCAATAAACGGTTCATCGTCTTCGAGATTGACAGTATAAAGGAGAATCGTGAGCTTTTCCCCGTCGTGACCATCATCATCATGGAGGCTTTCATCAACAAGATGCGGCGTCTGAAAGGGGTGCGGAAACAGCTTATCGTGGAAGAGGCTTGGAAGGCTCTCTCTTCGGCGAACATGGCTGAATACCTGCGCTATATGTACAAGACGGTCAGAAAGTATTACGGCGAGGCGATAGTGGTGACGCAGGAGGTGGACGACATTATCAGTTCTCCGGTTGTCAAGGAGAGCATCATCAACAACTCCGACTGCAAGATACTTCTCGACCAGCGCAAGTACATGAACAAGTTCGACCAGATACAGGCGTTGCTCGGACTGACGGAAAAGGAGAAGGGGCAGATACTCTCCATCAACATGGCGAACAACCCTTCACGGCTCTACAAGGAGGTGTGGATAGGTTTGGGCGGCACGCAGTCGGCGGTCTATGCCACGGAGGTCAGCGCGGAAGAGTATCTGGCGTACACCACCGAAGAAACGGAAAAGGTGGAGGTTTACCGTCTGGCGGAGAAGCTGGGCGGCGACATCGAAGCCGCCATCCGGCAGCTTGCCGAAAAGCGGAGGAACAAGGAATAACTAAAAAAAGAATGTATAAACAAAAAAAGAAAAACGCGTATGAATTTACCAAAAGTGAAAATGCTGCAAGTCAGCAAGTGCCTTATCGGATTGGCGGTCATGATGCTGCAATCCTGCGACGTGGCCGACAACCGCCGTGACATGTTGTGCGGGAACTGGGAGAGCGTGGATGGAAAACCTGACGTGCTTATCTACAAGGAGGGCGAAGCCTACAAGGTGACGGTGTTCCGCCGTAGCGGTCTGCGCCGCAAGCTCAAGCCGGAAACCTATCTCTTGCAGGAGGAAAACGGCAACCTGTTCATGAACACCGGCTTCCGCATCGACGTGTCCTACAACGAGGCAACGGACGTGCTGACTTTCTCGCCAAACGGTGACTATGTGAGAATAAAACCTGATAAGACAGAAGAATAAGGACCGCTAAAATCCAAAGTATGAGAACAAGAATAACAATGATTGTCTGCCTGTGCCTGCTTCTCGCAGGCAGGGCAAAGCGCACAGTGGACGGTGATAGACCCGTCCAACATCGCGCAGAGCATCGTGAACACCTCCAAGAACGTGGTGCATACCTCGACCACCGCCCAGAACATGGTGAAGAATTTTCAGGAAACCGTGAAAATCTACGAGCAGGGGAAGAAGTATTACGACGCGCTGAAATCGGTGAACAACCTTGTCCGGGACGCCCGCAAGGTGCAGCAGACCATCCTGATGGTGGGCGACATCACCGACATTTATGTAACCAGTTTCCAACGGATGATGCGTGACGACAACTTCACCGTGGAGGAACTGGGAGCCATCGCCTTCGGATATACGAAACTGCTGGAAGAGAGCAACGATGTATTGACCGAACTGAAAAACGTGGTGAACATCACAACTCTCTCCATGACCGACAAGGAGCGCATGGACGTGGTGGAACGCTGCTACTCCAAAATGAAGCGTTACCGCAACCTCGTGAGCTACTACACGAACAAGAACATCTCCGTGAGCTACCTGCGTGCGAAAAAGAAGAACGACCTCGACCGCATCATGGGGCTGTACGGGAACATGAACGAAAGATACTGGTAGCCTATGGAATTTGACAACCTTCACCAGATTCTGCGCTCGCTTTACGAGCAGATGATGCCGCTGTGCGGGGACATGGCGGGCGTGGCGAAAGGCATCGCCGGACTGGGTGCGCTGTTCTACGTTGCCTACCGTGTATGGCAGTCACTGGCGAGAGCGGAACCGATAGACGTGTTCCCGATGCTCCGTCCTTTCGCCATCGGTCTGTGCATCATGTTCTTCCCCACGGTGGTGCTTGGCACGATAAACAGCATCCTGTCGCCCGTCGTGCAGGGCACGGCGAAGATGCTGGAAGCTGAAACACTGGATATGAATACCTACCGCCAACAGAAAGACCGACTGGAATACGAGGCGATGGTGCGCAACCCCGAAACCGCCTACCTCGTGTCCAACGAGGAGTTTGACAAGCAGCTGGAGGAACTCGGTTGGTCGCCCTCGACATGGTGACGATGGCGGGGATGTATATCGACCGGGGGATGTACAACATGAAGAAAAACATCCGCGACTTCTTCCGCGAGATACTGGAACTGCTGTTCCAAGCCGCCGCCCTCGTGATAGACACCGTCCGCACCTTCTTTCTCGTGGTGCTGGCGATACTCGGTCCGATAGCCTTCGCCATATCGGTGTGGGACGGCTTCCAAAGCACGCTCACGCAGTGGATATGCCGCTACATACAGGTCTATCTGTGGCTTCCGGTGTCGGACATGTTCAGCACCATACTGGCTAAGATACAGGTGCTGATGCTACAAAGTGACATCGAGCGTATGCAGGCTGACCCGAACTTCTCGCTGGATTCGAGCGACGGGGTGTATATCGTGTTCCTCTGCATCGGCATCATCGGCTACTTCACCATCCCCACCGTGGCGGGCTGGATTATCCAAGCCGGAGGCATGGGCAGCTACAACCGGACCATGAACCAGATGGCTGGACGGGCCGGAGGCATGGCGGGCGGAGTCGCAGGAGCGACCGCAGGAAACGCAGTCGGACGCATCGGCAAGCTGCTGAAATAATCAATGTGCAATCATAAACAGAAAAAGTAAAAATGGAATTCAAGTCACTCAGAAACATCGAATCGTCGTTCAGGCAGATACGCCTGTTCGGTATCGTCTTCCTGTCGCTGTGCACCGTGGTGACGGTGTGGAGCGTGTGGAACTCCTACCGTTTCGCCGAGAAGCAACGGGAGAAAATCTACGTGCTGGACAACGGCAAGAGCCTGATGCTGGCGCTCTCGCAGGACGTGCGGCAGAACCGCCCGGTGGAGGCACGGGAGCACGTGCGCCGCTTCCACGAGCTGTTCTTCACGCTCTCGCCCGAAAAGAGCGCAATCGAGCACAACGTGAAACGAGCCTTGCTGCTGGCGGACAAGAGCGTGTACCACTATTATTCGGACTTCGCCGAGAAGGGGTACTACAACCGCATCATCGCCGGGAACATCAACCAAGTGCTGAAGGTGGACAGCGTGGTGTGCGACTTCAACGCCTATCCCTACCGTGCCGTGACCTACGCCACGCAGAAAATCATCCGGCAGAGCAACGTCACCGAGCGCAGCCTCGTGACCACCTGCCGTCTGCTGAACGCATCGCGGTCGGATGACAACCCCAACGGTTTCACCATCGAGGGCTTCACCATCATCGAGAACAAGGATTTACAGACAATCAAACGGTAACGGATTATGAAACGGAAAGTAAAAAGTATCAGAAAAACAATGTGGGGCGCATGTATTGGAAGCTCCGACAAACGGAAACGCTGGTGGCAAAGGCTCAAAGGGTATTTGGACGGTTTGCCGCCGGAAACACGCCGCAGCCGTATCGTGCTGGGGATGTTTTTATGGTGGTGTTTGCCCCTCTGACCTTCTGGCAGAGCGTCTATGACATCGGCAGAAAACGACGGCTCACGCATGGAAACGGGACACGCCGGACGGTGGAACAGCAACTGGAACGAAGCACACCGA
>VOFJ01002250.1_pt1 | contig 15449 bp, 23 predicted proteins | sample 5384081 | NCBI WGS metagenome assembly VOFJ01 (sample SAMN12384729, study PRJNA508395) | human gut metagenome | isolation source: healthy gut I | host: Homo sapiens
TCTCTCGACCGCACCATACATGATCCGTACCGACGGCACGATGTAGAGGTGATCTTTCCTTAAGCGTCATTCCGGAGATTTACAACAAGGCAACTTCTTGTGTTTGGCGCGATGGTGCATGGCTGTTAATGGAAGATACCGAAACGGCCATTTTACTTTCCGCTCCCATCATCAACGAGCTGCCTCCCTGCAGAAGCTGCCGCATAGATGATACAGCACTCCCTCAAAGACGATTGGTTCCCGTGGCCTTCTTCAATTAAGCATCCTACTCGTTGCATTTGCACATGATATGTAGTATAATTGTAGTGCAAGGAGGTCGATTATATGGATACCAATATGACATTTAGAATAGATAGTCAGGTCAAAGCGCAAATGGCCGCCATCTGCGAGCAGCTGGGCATATCCACATCCACCGCATTCAACATTTTTGCAAATGCCTTTGTCCGCAATAATGGAATGCCGTTTCCCTTAACTCTTAACACACCATCTGCGGAAATTTCAAGGGAGCAGATGTTGGCGGATACCGATGCGGTTTTTAAGTTCTTTCGCTGACGACTATAAGAGGATGGCGGAATGATTTGGGTGACGGTTGAAGATGTTATCGCCGTCCATAGCAGGATCATCAAAGCTTCAGGTGGGTTGGACGGTATTCGGGACCGAAATAGTCTGGAAGCCGCAGTCAATGCTCCGTTGCAAACCTTTGCCGGTTTTGATCTTTTGAAACGGACCTTGCGAAAATAGCCAGAATAGGGTTTGGACTGGCCTCCAATCATGCTTTTCTTGATGGTAACAAACGGATTGGCGCAATGATGACGCAGTTGCTGCTGAAATGGAACGGCTATGTTCTTGAACTGAAGCCCGGCGAACTTGCAGATATGTTTATCTCTATTGCAAATGGGCGTGGAGAACACGAGCTGCAAGCATGGATCATTCAACACCTAAAAGATTTTTTCTGATTGATCTGCCAGTATTGTATCATTGATACTTTCAATGTTGCTGTCCACAGAAATAAAACTCTACACTTTTTCTTATTTGACAAGCGCCTTGCTATTTGGCAAGGGACACTATCACAAAGGGATCGACAAACAGTGTATTTGCTGTTTGCCGGTCCCTTTGTTTTTTAAGGAGGTTACCCTGATGAAACAAGAACAACAGGTGCATATTCAAAAAATCCAAAGACGCCCTCTCCTACTATCGCCAAATGCAGAGATTATATGCTGCCAGCTGCGGCGGCTATCTCGGTATCCGCGAATGTGACGATACCTACAACGACTGGAACCGCAAAATAATTGATGCCTACCGTGAACGCTATGGCGCCGCCTATTTAGGCCGTATCAACTATAGTGGGAACCAGAGACAGCGGATTGCTGATGGTACTGAAAGCGTCTTTGAAGCCTATACCGGGCAGCCGCTCTATAACTTTTGCTGTGATTTCTGTGTGTCGGCGCCAGACCGCACACTGGAAGAATTGATTCGGCACTGGAATAATGCAGCTGTCCCCCTCTCCGAAAAGAAAGTTGATGCCATTATGGACCGTATTCAGGTATTATGCGGCCAGACTTTCATCTGGTATTAACAGAAAGGGCGGGAAGCGATGAACTATATCGTCTATGGGAAGAAAATTGGAGCCCGCTGTTATGGCGCTATGAATTTGCATGAAGGAAAAGTTGGAGTCGGTCTGGTTTATGCTACGCTGATCCCCGATTGTGACCGCGCCAAGATGTATGCTGACAAGCTGGCTGAGATGGTGCCCGGTTTTATCTTCCAAGTTCGCGGCGCCGGCACTCGCAAGGTCTACTATGAAAGGGCCGGCAAGCCGGAGGAACCGGTATGAGCGCCGGGGCCTTCTTTTCCTTCTCTGGCTCGGGAGGTCGTTCAACCGCAATCAGACCCCCTTTCCGGGAATGCCGTGGCGCTGGATGATTTCTCGCCGGATGGAATGCGGGAGTATTGCTATCCCAAGGAGTTTACGGTGTCCGGCGACGCCTATATGTGGTCGGTTTCAAGCGCCCACACAAAGGGGCGGCATCTCTGCACCCACTACGAAATTTGGTTTTTCGGGCCAGCGTTTGGCTCTGGCCAGAGAATCGCCACCGGCAGTCCTACCAAAGCCAAAATACGGCGCGGTCTAAGAAAAATCTATGATTATTACTACGGAGGAAACTCGAATGAAAACGATCCAAGCTCACTTTTCTGTTTGAAGACACAGGCTTCTGCAAGGATGTGTTCCAATCTGTAAACCAGCCCTATTACTACTGCAACCGTGATACGGTTGATGGCACATGGTACACTTCTACCCCGGATGATTATCAAAATGACTGCCGCATCCGAAAGGATGTTATCATCGAGATCATCTCGGATGGGCAGGTGATCGCTCTGGATGGAAACGGGGACTTCGAGGGAAAAAAGCCATTCATCCCCTTCTGTACCTTTAGGGAACAACTGGCACAAGCGTTCTTGAATAAACACCCGGGGGTCCACAGTTATGAAGATATGAAGCACAAAAGCTTCTGTTCCTGCCGGGCGGGGAGCCTTACTCCAGTCCGAGCAGTTGTCCAGATAACTGGATTTTTGCCCTTGATTTTGGGAATGAAACCGAACAGGTTCTGGAATCTGCCGACTGGATGGGCCGAGAGTATCACATTCTTGCCGTCCAGTACACGCACAAACCCACTGGCTTTGTATTTACAAATTATCGTTTTCGGGCGGCTGTTCTCCCACCGAGGGCTTCCAGCCATGACCTTTTGCTTTACGATTGGCAGGAAAGCCGCTGAAGGAGGGAGGTTAGTTTATGGGAATGTTGCTCATCCGAGAATTGAATGTCAACGGCTGCGGCGATTTTGCCGATGTGCTGGTCCAAACTGACCAGCCGGTAACGCCAGAGCAGATGAAAGAGCTGCACCACGATCTGACACGCCTTAACAACGAACAGGAGTGCCCAGATACGGATGATGTGGTGGAAGAAGCCGTGAAAAACACTTTAGGCGAGACGGCCCGGTGTATCGGCTATGCCCTTCTGGAATATGGAGGGGGCGGCCGCCCCTGCGATGAAAAAATCCCGTTGACTGCCTTTGTCGAAGCATCGGCAAGCATTTACATCAAGTCCAAAAGGAGAATCACTATGAATATATTGCATGATAAATCTTCTGTCAAAAGTTCCAGCGCAAAATGGATTGACCGGGGCTATGCCCGGGAAGATGTCCATTCTCTCAGGCTCCAATATGTCTACACCCCGGAGCGGCAGGAGGCAAACCGTCAGATTTGCGATGCCGGCCCCTGATGAGGCGCACCACAGGATCAAACAGGCAGCTGAGTCAAAAAACGCTGTGATGGCCTCTGTCATGGCGGCCATTGCCAGGGAGTTTATCTGCTATCAGTATGAATCCGGAAGATCCGGCACCTTTATGGAAGTTCCCGTTGGGATTTGTTTTTCTGGTGCAACGACTTCAGCAATACACTTCACGGCTATGGGTTGTCTGGGCGGGACTATTCGTATTTCACACTGTCCTTTAATTTAGCCCAAACCGTCGAACAGCGGGCGGCAGTCTGCGGGCGTGTCCTGCAGTTTTTAGAAACCCGCTTTCATTCAAACCCTAATCTTGAGGTTGCGGTGCAGTACACCACATGGTACGACAAAGGAAAGATCAAAGCGGACGCCAAAAAGGTGCAACATCTTCTGGATGGCCGCCAGTACACCTATGCCGTCCAAGGAAGGCAAATTTGTTGTGGAGAACGGTCAGCTTCTCTTCCACCCCAAGTATGCCAAAAAAATATAACTACCGTGTGGACGATTCTGATATTCTCGCTATATGCTGGGAACTGGATCTGACACCCAACACCAGTACAGTTCCAGCCCAAAAAGCCAATGCCGGCCATGGGTAGGCAAGGGCCTATTACCTTCCCTTATGAAAAGTACGGCTCCACACATCCCATCCAGTTAAAGGTATCCGCCTATATGGACGGCAACCTGGCGATTGCCATGCACACATGTGAAAAATGGCTATGCGGAGCCCTGTGCCTCTCTGACGGTCAATCTGGACGGGGAACGGGGGAAAGACTGCGCGTTCATCGATACCAATGGCGACGCCGATTTCCCGGTCTGGCTGATCCGCCACGGATTGGCTATCCCTACCGGGGCAACGCAGCGCAGTGGTTACTGTGAGTATCCAGAGTACCGCTTCCGGGCAGACCGCCTGCGTGAACTGGACCCGGAGGGGTACGCTGAATATCTATCATTGCAGGAAGGGGAGGCGCAGCGCATGAAGTACAGGGAAGTCTATTTGGCACTAAACCAACGCAAATTGGATGCTCCGGGCTTCCACTATTCTGATTACAGCGGGTGGCGGGCTGCCAACCAGTCTTATATGACCCGCCAGCGCCCGCTCTGGATTGTGGCAGAAGACCCGGCTGCTGGCAGACGGATGTGGATCTGCCACGACGGCTCTGCGTTGAGTGTCACCATCTGCAAAATGAATTCAGAAGGGCATAACTGTGGCGTCAGTCATCGCCTCCCCTGCAAAAAACCGCACGGAACTGGCTGCAACTCTGCGAACTCTTTTTTTTCGATGAGCGAATCTGTTGCATAGATTGAACAATTTATGAAGCAGGGGGGAAGACCTCGATATAATTTTGAACATAAATTCAAAGTCAGCGGGAGACATTACCATGAAAATCAAATTATACCCCAAAGAATTACTGGAAGCCGCTTGGAAGCAAGACAAAAAAGCTTTATGCTCATGCGATGCAGCGGCCCCTCCCAAATGCCTGCGTGTGGCTCTCCTCTGGCAGCCCACCTGATGGTCAATGCCCCCTCAGCCGCTATGCGGATGTGCAGATCTGTGATGCCTGCGGCATGGATGAGAGCCCCTTTCGGTATGCCTCCCATGCTCCCTTGCCCCTCGCGGAATGGGATGCCGTCAAGTCTGGTCACCTGAAGAAAAAAAGCGGAAAAGTCCACCTGTTATCTGGTGCAGAACTGCATTTTTCAGAGGTGTTCAAGCACACCTACAAGCCTCAATGCAGCTCATCGAACGCCCCGTCAGCGAACTTGCTTATTCCCGTTCGGATTACGATGGATACCGCTGGTGGACAACCTGGCACAATGAGAGCGGCAAAAAAGACGCCGCCAGAGTTGGTAAAAAGAAATCGATGAGTTTCAAAATTCCCTATTCAAGTTACCGGCCTTTAAGACGCTGGAGACCATGAAACGCTTCTGCCAGTATGCCGAAGTAACCAGTGATCCGACTGAATTTAACCTCTATTCTGAAACAGCACATTTGTACATCCGGATTCGTTTGATCACTCGGTTTCGGGATTACAACGCCTATATCTACTACTATGATAAGGCTGCCGCTGGAGAGGAGCAATAAAATTGCAATAAGCATTTTGCAGAGATTCTTTTCTGAGCGATCTGGTAAAAAGGGAAATCGTGGTAGGGTAAGTTTTTACCGCAGTGTGGCCTCACCTTTTCGGGTGAGGCCCACAGGTTATGTCGGAATAAGCGCACAGCAGCATCCAACTACTGCTGTGTGCTTGTTTTTTCCTCTTAGTACATCCTGTTTGAATCCACGGGAAAGGCCCCGAGATCAAAAGGTCTCGGAGCCTTTCTCATAAATTCAAATTCGGAACAGTTTGATGGCTCGCATCAATGTAATGCACTGCTCCTGGTATAGATCCTCATCCAGCCGGCCGTCAATTACAGAATATTTGAGCAGTAAGGGCCGATACACATTCAAAATATCGGTAATTGACTCCAGATCACCTTCTTTTGCCTGAAACAACAGTTGTTCAAATATCATGTTTTTCCACCCCCTCAATACTTTTTTTCTCAACTTTTGAACAGCACGGTAATAGACTGCAGCTGCGCCTTTATAAGTCAGGCCCAGTCTTACACCAATCAAGTCAAAAGGGCAGTTGTCCAAAACATGCGACAGGAACACATACCGCTCGCGTTCATTCAACCGCTTGAGTGCATAGAAGAGCGCATTACTTTCGATCACATCCCATAGAGGAAGGCGCTCTGTAACCTCTTGTTCCAAAGTCTGTCCTGTGGTATAGGTTGTATCGGTCAGTATTTCACTGTTGCTGTATTGGTTGAGCATGTTCAGGTAATCGCGCCGTGTGCGTTTTACTGCCTGGATTAAGTAACCTGTAAATCTGATTTGTAGTTCTTCCTCTATCTGTCCATTATTTCGATACCGCATGGTCTTGTCCTCCAAATAGTTCAAGAATTTTAGGGAATCTTGAACCTTTGGCGGGACCGGCACCGAACTAACGGGCGTCTTTGTGTTCTATATAAAACAACACAGCCGGCCGCACACCGCAAAGGTGAGCAGTCGGCCGAGTGATACACATAAAGAAGTCCGTCATGACTTCCGGCGCCCGCAGGAGGAGGCTTATCGCTCGATTTGCGATGTTCCCGCCCTGTACTCCGAAAAGGGCGGCGGAAGAACCGTATTGTAAAGTAAGCTGTGTGTCGAAATGTAAGCAGATGGGCGACGAACCTTTTTTATGTGCATGGTTTTCAAACTTTCCATGCGCATTTGGCTCCCTGCCATCTGAACCACACTTTGCACACGAGCCTGCATTGCCCATTAGAGCGGGCAGCAGGTCTGCCAATGATCCAGGTTCAGTAATTTGATTTTTTCTGTAGAATTTTGTCGGGAATTAAAAGAAAAGGCGGCCTCATTCATTTAAGAATAAGACCGCCTAACGCAACTTGAAATTCCCTCTGCTATTTCGATTTTTAGTTTTCATACACATTCCTCCCGTTTTCGAAAATTGCCTATATGGTTAGAATTTATCTCCATTGTATTCGGTAAATCTGACCAAATTCTGACTGAGTTTTCACTTTTTCCATTTTAATTCCAATTTTCAACATGGCAAAAAGGGAGCAACCTTCATTGATCAACAAAGGCCGCTCCCTTTTACTTCTACTTCTCAAAGCGATAACCGTATCCGTGTACCGTTTGAATCGCATTGATATTTAATTTCTTCCGTATCATCTTGTAGATCCGGCTGGTGACACTTTCGAGGCCGGAAGCAAAGTCATCAGACATCGCATATCGGTAAAAAGCTGTTCCCGGGTAAAGGTCCAGCCGGGGTGTAAAGCCAGATAATATAAAATATTGAACTCCATTGTAGTCAACTCCACAACTTGTTCATTTACATAGACCCTGCGTTGGTTTGGGTCAATACGCAAATTCCCATATTGCAGTACAGCTACCCCCATCAACAGCTTCACCTCTCGCGACTATTTCTTTTTTGTCCATACTTTGCTTTAGATGCCGAAAGCTATTCTCGCTGATCACATGCTCCATGCGGCGGGCGTCCTGTTCTGCAGTTTCGGGTTCCACACCGGCCTCCACCAGCAGGCGTGTAAAGAAGCAGTGCTTCTCATAGGTCTGCTCGGCTACCTCCCCGGCCTACATCGGTCAGGCGGAGGAAGAAGTCCCCGTCCATGGTGAGAAAGCCGCCCTCTTTCAAAAGGTAGCTACCGCGTGACACACACGCTGGGCTTGGAGACTCCCATGTGCCGGGCCACATCCACGGAGCGTACCATGCCTCTTTTCCTTTTGGAGTACCAGCACGGCCTCCAGATAGTCCTCGCCCGACGCATGGAGTTTCATTGGGATACCTCCCTTATTTCAGATGAATTGCCGCAACATCCACATGGTTTGGAATGCTGTTGAAAGTATATAAGATTCAATCACTTCGTTGTTAAATACAGCATATTCGTTTCTGTAATTGAGCGGAATCACCACACTGCTCTCATTGGCGGAGTCCAGCGCCGCAGTATAGATCTCCTGAACGACCGCGGGATCGTCTGTGTTGTAAAGCCCGCCAATCAGTTCCTTGGCTTCCTCATCGCTCATGGTAGCCAGGGCCTTTGCGACCTGCGGATCGGTAGAGTAGATACCGCTGGGGTCAGCATAGTCAGTAGACGGATACATATTTGCCACGAAGGTGTATGGATCATAAGGGAACCAGTAGCTCATGTAGGCGGTCATCTCGTAGTTGTCCTCCATGAACACCTGCTGCATGAAGGCCATCAGGTCGATGGGATTGGTCTTGATCTCAATTCCCAGTTCAGCCATAGAGCTCTGGAAAAAGAGCACCATGTTGTCATAAACGCCCGTAGAGGGGTAGGTGATCGTAAAGGAAAGCACCGTTCCATCCTTCTCCCGGATGCCATCCCCCATTGGAATCGACCCAGCCGGAGTCCTCCAGCAAGGCAATCGCCCCATCCATGTCGTAGTCCGGGGTGGACACCGTGGCGGTGCAGTAGGGCATATCCGCAGGCATCACCGAATCCGCCTTTGTACGCAGACCGGAGTAAATATTCTGCGCGATAGATTCCTTGTCAATCGCCATCTGGATGGCTGTGCGGACATTCAGATCATCCAGCGGCGCCACCTCATCGTTCAGCGCGATAAATTCCGTCACAAAGTTAAAGTCAGAGATCACGCCGGTGATTCCCTCCACCTGAGCCGGCTCCAGATAGGAATTGGCGTCCAGCGTATCAGATCCCATGATAAAGTCAACCTCGCCGGCCCGCATGGCGCAACCTTGGACTCTGGAATCACCTTTACGGTAAAGCGGTCCACATCCGGCTCCTCGCCCCAATAGTTCGGGTTTTTCACAAAGGTGTATTCCGTTGCGGTTTCATTTACGCTCTCAAACATATACGGGCCGGTGCCTGGGGTGTGGGTCATCAGGTATTCGGTATTCAGAGAGCCGTCCTCATTGAAGGCTGCTGCGGAAAGGATACCCCCGGGGGCATCACCATGGAAAGATCGTTCAGAACATTGTAATAAAGGCCGGCTCAGGTGGAAGGAGACGGTGTACTCGTCATCCACTGTGATTTCAGTGGTCAGCATGTCAAGCTGACCATAATTGGCACTGGTGCCAATTACCGGCTTCATATTGTCGAAATAGAGCTTGACCGCCTCAGCATTGAAGGTGGTGCCGTCATTGAACTGCACATCGTCCCGCAGATGGAAGGTATAGGTGAGGCCGTCATCCGAGGCAGCCCAGTCTGTCGCCAGGCAGGGCAGGTACTCACCGTCCCGGTATTCGACCAGTCCCTCATAAAAAAATTGTTCATGTAATAGGTTGCCTCATAGGACTGCACGCCGGGGGTAAATCCCATGGAAAAATTGGCGCTTTGCGCAATGGTGATGGATCGTTCCTCCTCGACGGCCGGTGGTGTTGAGGAAGAAGCGGGGTCTGGATCATTTGAAGTGGTTCCGCAACCGGCAAGAAGCATGGCGCTCATAACGCCGGTCAGCAGAAGGGACAAGAACTTTTTTCATGCTGTTATTCTCCTTTTTTTTTTTGATTTATTGCAAGGCCCTCCGCTTGGAGCGGACTGCCTTTACAAGCTCTTGTGAATAGGGCTCCTGAAAATCAGAGAAGCTCTTGGGGTGCTCAAGCGTTTCGATGATTTTCCCCCTGCGCATGACATGAATCGTGCCGGCCATATACATGGCGGTGTCCAGGTCGTGGGTAATACCAGAAAGCTGATTTGGAGCTCCGTTTGAAGTTCCTTCAGAAAATCCAGCACCTGCTTTTCAGCGTGACATCCAATCCGCTGAAGGACTCGTCAAAGATAATGTGTTGGGGCTGGGCGGCCAGAGCGCGGGCAATACACAGCCGTTTTTGCTGTCCGCCGGAGAGTTCATCCGGCCGGCGGCGGAGTGTGTCCCGTTCCAGCCGGGCCATGTCCAGCAGTTCAAGACACCGCTGTTTTCTCTCCTCCGTCCCCCATGTGGAACAGCAGCCGCAGGGCTCCTCCAGAATGGCCGCCACGCTCTGGTGAGGGTCTAAAGACCCCAAAGCGTTCTGCATCACAAGCTGGACCTTCCCTCTTACAGCGCGGGTTCCTTTCTTCCGCAGGCGGACACCTCAGACCATCCAGAAACACCCGCCCACCGTCCGGCCGCTCCACATAGGACAGCACTCTGGCTAAAGTGCTCTTGCCGCTCCCGCTTTCTCCTACGATGGCGGCCACTCCTCCATTCCCAAGCTCTATGGAGACATCCGAAACCGCATCGAATACGGTATGCCTGCCGCCCGGAATCTGATATTGTTTTGTGATATGTTCCGCTTTCAGCATAGTCCCTCCTGAAAGAGTACGCTTGCCTGCACAAGCTGCCTGGTATATTCGTGCTGTGGGGCAGAAAATACCTCCTGCGTTTTTCCTTCCTCGATGATCTCGCAGTCCTTCATAACGGCTACACGGTCGCACAGTCTTGCCGCCACACCAAAGTCATGGGTCACCACGATCATGGAGACACCGGCCCGCCTCAGCTTCTCCAATTCATTCAGAATGAGGTATTCGCTGGCCGCGTCAACAGCGGTGGTAATTTCGTCTGCGATGATCAGTTCCGGGCGCTGCAGGATCGTCAGGGCAATCATTACACGCTGCAGCGTGCCGCCGGACAACTCATGGGGATAGCTGTTGATGATTTTTTCCGCATCGGGCAAATTGACATCCGCAAGCGCGGGCAGCCAGCCGCCCCCGGAACTGTGTTCGTTCCCCTGCGTCCTTTCAGCAAAAGCCCAGTTCCATCTGTTTTCCCAGCTTGAGCATGGGCGCAAAGGCGGTCATGGGATTTTGCGGGATCATACTGACCTGCTTGCCCCGATAGCCGTCCAGCTCATTCAGCTTCACCGCAAGCATTTCTTTCCCGTTCCATTGCACGCTTCCGCGCAAGTCAAAAAGCCGTGGATTCAACAGCCGCATAATGCACTTGCTGGTCATGCTCTTTCCGCTGCCGCTCTCTCCGATCAGGCCAAGGGCCTCTCCGCTTTTTACGGAGAAGCTGACAGAGCGCACAAGGGTTTCCTTTTGTCTGCTTTGTGCGGATGGATAGATTGGTAACTGTCAGCATGGCTATCCCTCCCTCGGTGCGCAGATGTCCCGCAGGGCCTCCCCGAACAGGTTGAACCCTGCCGCGGCAAACAGAATGCAGAGCCCCGGATACACCAGGAACTGTGGATGGCTGAACATCAGTTTATTGGCATTTACAAACATGGCGCCCCACTCCGCCGTCCCTGTTGCCAGCCCCAAGCCGAGAAAGGCATAACTGGAGATCATAATGATGATGGAGGACAGCCCTGTGCTGTACAAAACCAGAAGGTGCGGCAGAATATTGGGGATGATATGCCGGAACACAATGCGCAGCTCGAACAGCCGGACATCCGGCAGGTGATCACATAGGGCTGATTCCGCTCCCGAAGCACATGGGTGCGGACCACCCTCGCGTTCCAGACCCACATGGCGATTACAATAGACAGGACGATGCTGGCCGCTTTTGACTCAAAGAGCCCCACCAAGGTGATGGCAACGAGGAACGGGGAAAGGCCATAAAAATATTGGAGACCACTTCAAATATGCGGTCCAGCGCCCCGCCGATATAGGCGCACAGGGTAGCCACCACGGTGCTGATAACCGCCAGCAACAGCAGTGTGGGCAGCGCGATACTCAGAGAGGCTCTGGCTCCCCGTAGATCAGAGGGGAGAGGATGCAGCGTCCAAGCTCGTCCGTTCCGAGGGGGATACTGTGCGTCCGGTGAGGCGAAGCTGTGGGCTACATTCAACTGCATCGGGTCATTGGGCGCAAAGACCGGGGCCAGCAGCATCACAAGAAACACGAGAAGCATCATGGCAAGACCGAGAACGGCCTGCGGGCGGTGCATGATTTTGCGGATCATAGGCCGCCTCCCTTCTGGCTCTGCGGGTTTAGAAGCGTGTTCACGCAGTCCGCGATAAAATTGACCAGGACGAAAATGACGGCGGTGAGCAGTACACGCATTGATAGTAATGGTGTCTCTGGCTCCCAATGCAGTGACCAGCATGGACCCCAGCCCCGGGATGGAGAACACGCTTTCCACCATGGCGCTGCCCGCAATCATAAAGCCGAAGCTCTGCGCTAGCATGGTGATCGGCGGCAGCGCAAACCGACTCACCAGATTGGCGATTTTCCACTCCGATACGCCCCGGGCCCCCTGGCATACAGGACAAAATCGCTGTTGTACCCATCCAGAAGTGAGGATCGAAAACACGGATGTTGCCGGCGGCCATAGGAATAGCCAGCGCCAGGGCCGGAAGAATGAAATCCTTCAGGCTGTCCGCTCCCATAATGCTGAAAATAGGAATATAAACCGCGAAGGCGAGCAGAAGCATGAAGCCGATCCAATAATTCGGCAGAGACATACAGATGATGCCGAACAGGTAGATCTCCGATCCGCCAAGCCACCTTTTCTGCTGGCGGACAGCACCCCCAGTGGAATACTGAGCAGAGTGGCAAAGAAGAGCGCCATAGCAGCCATAACCAGGGTGGGCCGGATGGACGCTGACAGTTCTTCCACAATCGGCCGCCCAGTGTTATAGGAGTTTCCGGAAATCCCCGTGCAGGGCGTTCCACAGCCAGGAGCCGTACTGCTGGAGAATCGGCTGATCGAGCCCAAGTTCTTCCCGCACCAGTTCGACCTGCTGCGCTGCGGGTGGGGGCGGTTGTAACGGCGCACTGCCAGCGCCTCCGCCGCATCTACTGGGGACAGGTTGGTATAAAAGAAAGTCAGGATCGTGACGCCAAACAGGACAACCACCAGCAGGCCGATCCGGGCCAATAGTTTCTTGCTCATACCTCCACTTTAACCTCGTTACTTTTCCGCTCCGCAATACGCCACGATTCTGCGGATCTCCGAGAGCAGACAAAATCCGCATAGATGCCGCCCTGCTGCATCAGTTCCGCATGGCGGCCCCGCTGCACAATCCGCCCTTGATCCAGTACCAGAATCTGATCTGCCTCCTGGACGGTTTTTCATCCGGTGTGCGATCATAACCAGAGTTTTCCCGGCGGTCAGGGCCTTGACTGCCTCCTGCAGCTCCGCCTCGTTCTCGGGGTCCACATTGGCCGTGGCCTCGTCCAAAATGATGATCGGCGCATCCTTGAGCATGGCCCGTGCGATGGAGAGCCGCTGGCGTTCCCCGCCAGAGATCGTGTCGCCGCTCTCACCGATGATGGTATCGTAGCCGTCCGGCAGGGCCGTGATGAACTCATGGCACCGGGCCGCCTTTGCCGCAGCCACCACCTCCTCATGGGTGGCGTCCGGCCTACCGAACTTGATGTTGTTCTCGATGCTGTCGTTGAACAGGTACACGCGCTGAAAGACCATGCTGAAATTGTGCATCAGACTATCCAGCACATAGTCCTTCACATCAATGCCGCCCAGCTTGACCGCACCGCTGTCCACATCCCAAAACCTTGCCATAAGACTGGTGAGGGTGGTCTTGCCGGAGCCGGAGGGTCCCACGATGGCAGTGGTTGTCCCTTCCGGGATGGTAAAGCTGACATCGCGGATGATTTTCCGCTCTCCATAAGAAAAGTCCACATGCTCAAAGGAAATATCGCAGTGTTTCGGCGTCTGCACCGAGCCGCCCTCGTCCATCCGGGGCGCACGGTCGATCTCCTCCACACGGTCGATGGAGGCGTCGATCATGGGCAGCATGAAGAACATCTCCCCGGCAGACTCCAGCTCGCTATATACCAGAAAAGCGGAAACCACCACCATCAGGCAGGTAAAGAGGGTCATACTGCCTTGCAGGAAAAACCAGATCGAGAACAGAATCGCCGCCACCGCCGTAACACGCAGGACGATCTGCTCCAACACATTGTAGGGAATACGCTTGCGCTCCAGCTTGAAATTCTGCTGCTCCGTCTCCTCAATCGTGCGGTTCAGCGTCTGATTAGCCGCCTTATCTCCATGGAAGGCGCGTACCACGCTCATGCCCTGTATGTATTCCAGCACAGCGTCCACAAGTCTTGTCTGGGCTGCCAGCCGTCCCGGAGACAATTCTCTGGATTTCTTCAGTAAAAGCGAATTGACCCAGAGGAACAGGAGCATACCAAGCAGGAAGATCAGCCCAATGCGCCAGTCAAAGCACAGGACCGCCAAAGAGAAGATGGTGGTCCGAATCATGCCCACCACCGTCCGGGCGATCACCGCAAAGGACATACTCTCCAGGTCCTCCATGGTGGAGGTGGCCGCCGCGGTGAGGCTGCCAGGCTCTGGGCGTTGAAGTAGCCCATGGGCATATACTTCATGCGCTCCCCGATATGGATGCGCTTTTCCGCGCACATCCGGTAATTGGCGTGGCCCTCGCTGTTGTGGGCCAGATACCAGCACAGGGCGGCTCCGGCCACACTGACCGCCATGATCCCAAAGGCCATCCATGGGGTGGCCCCGGTCATGTTCTGCTCTACCAGGGCGCGGAGCACGACCAGCAGCGCCACAAACTGCAAAGCCTCAAAAATGCTCCGCAGCAGTTCAAAGGCCATTCCCTTTATACCAAGTGCCTTTCTGCTCCCCAGCAAAGCGGAAAAACCGTTTATATGCGTCAAACATGCTTGCCACCTCCTTCTCTCCTGTCCGCATCTTTCGCCTGCGTGTGGGCCGCCCACATCTGTGCGTAGAGGGACACCGCTTCAGCAGTTCGTCATGCGTTTCCCGCGTCCAGGATTTTTCCCTGCTCCACCACGGCAATTTGGTCTGCATCGGTGATGGTACTCAAGCGGTGGGCGATAACGATAAGTGTCTTTCCTCGGGTCAGCCTGCCGATGGCGTCCTGAAGCACCGCCTCGTTCTCGGGGTCTGTGTAGGAAGTCGCCTCATCCAAAATCACAATCGGGGCGTTTTTCATCATGGCCCGCGCAATGGCGACCCGCTGGCGCTCCCCGCCGGAGAGGTGTCCGCCTGCGCCGCCCACCACAGTGTCATATCCATGATCCAGACCCATGATGAAATCATGACAGCCGGATGCCTTTGCCACGGCCTCCACTTCATCATCGGTGGCCTCTGGCCGTCCCATGCGGATATTTTCCCGTACTGAGACATTGAACAGAAAATTATCTTGGGAGACATAGCCAATAAGGTCCATTACCTGCTCCGGCGGAAGGTTTTTCACATCCACCTCGCCAATGGTGATGCTTCCGCCGCCAAGCGTCCCAATAGGGAGGCGATGAGCTTGGCAATGGTGGACTTGCCGGAGCCGGACGGCCCCACCAGCGCGGTGGTCGTGCCTTGCCGGATGTTCAGTGTGACGCCGTTCAAAACCTGCTTATCTTTGTAAGCGAATGTCACATCCCGCAGGTCAATGTCCAGCCCATGCAGTCTTTTCTCTGCGCGGGCCGCTCCAAATCCGGCTCGGAAAGCACAGCACCGATTTCTCCGGTAATGGTCGCAATTTTAGAAAAATCATCGGTCAAAAAGATCGCCGCTACCAATGGCCCCACGATACCGAGGGACAGGATTGCAATCGTGATAAAATCCGGGGCGGTCAGACTGCCATTCCTATAAAAAGACACACCCAATGGGCAGAACGCCGATCAGCACAGCGGGCCAAATGGTCATCATCAGGGCGGAGTAGCCCTGCGTGGACTT
>VOFJ01003752.1_pt1 | contig 15425 bp, 26 predicted proteins | sample 5384081 | NCBI WGS metagenome assembly VOFJ01 (sample SAMN12384729, study PRJNA508395) | human gut metagenome | isolation source: healthy gut I | host: Homo sapiens
TGTTACGTATTGCTTCTGTTTCCCCGCCGTGATGGAAAAACTGATCGAAGCGTATAAGACCGTGAACCCCAACGCAACCCTGGAACTCCAGACCACCGACTCCACCACCACCGGCGTTTCCGGCGCACTGGATGGCACCTACACCATCGGTATGGCCAGCCGTGAGCTGAAAGATTCTGAGGTTGAGGGCGGTGCAAAGGCGACTGTCTTGGCAAAGGATGGCATTGCTGTTATCGTCAGCAACGACAACCCCACGGATAACCTGACCGTTGACCAGATCAAAGGCATCTACACCGGCGAGCTGACCACCTGGGCAGACGTTCAGTAATCCCCCTTTCTAAGGCAATACCGCATAATTCTAAGTGCCGATACGGCGAGCGAGGTGCGGCAGATGCCAAGCCAAAAGCGCAGATAATACTGGATGGTCTTATCGAGCATTTTGGCAACGCAGATGCCGTGCCGCAGCTGCCGGAGCGGTGCTTGCCCAAGGCGGGAATTGTGCGGTGTTCTAAAAAGACGGCTGTTGCGGCGGCAAAAGGCGGCAACGGCCGTTTTTTGAAAGCCATCGGTATATAGTTCCTGAGCAAAGACAGGAGAGTATGGGAAAATGAAAACAACAACTTCGCACCTGAATGGACGCTTATTATCCAGAAAGGTGAATTCAGCGACGTGGCCGAGGACATCACTTATCTGATTCAGCAGTGTCGTAAGAAAATGGAAAACAACGAGTACAACGACTTCGAAGAAGAAATCCGTCGTGCCAACGACCTCAACGGACACGCTTTCACTATTGAAACGTAAGGAACTGCAACGCATCCAAAGCCAATCAGGAAGCATCCGGGTGAGCATGGTGTATCTCACGATGGTTCAGGAAGCACAGAACGTAGTCACTTATACCATCAATTTGATGAAAGTAAGCCGTAAATTCCAGATAGAAACTGAAATGCCGTAAGGACGAAAAGCAAGGATCGTCCACTGAATAACGAAACGAATCATACTCCGCACGGAAAGGACTGTCTGATAAACCCTGTTTACATAGGAGGGGGTGTATCAAACAATCCTTTCTTTTTCAGAAATAGGTTTAAAAAAAGGCTCTATTCTTTAGTATTTGATCTGGTAAAATTGTATATTTATAGTCGATAAGATACTTGAGACGATTTTAGATGCAATGATATAAAAACGAAATGAATGAAATATCAGTTAGAAATAACCACCTTACTGGTTCCTGTCAATGTGCATCAACTGTTTTGAGAAATGTGAATTAATTTGAACTAAACTGTTTTGACAGAGAAATGGTTGAAGGCTATTTCTCTGATTTGGTGAATGGTATTCAAACCGATGAGGCTTTGGACGATTGGACCTGACCGTTGTCCTTTATATCGGCACTTATTTGGGAGCCAACCATATCAGTATCTGGAAACATGGAATCACCGATACGGTAACTAAAGAAAAAGTACTGACGATAGGTATACCTCTTCCTTGTAGTAAAAACCATTCGTTGGGGAGTGAAGAAGAAAGGACGTTTTACGGGTAAAATACCGGATGAAAGTTTTAGGAGGAATAACAGACTCCTTCCGTCAACTTTGCAAAATATGATAATATGGGAACCTATATAGAAGATAATATCCGGATAGCCCTTTCGAACCTGTTTGAAGTTGGTTTTACCCTGAAAGGGTATAAAGTAAAGAAGCGGTGATAGTAGCTGAATCGTAAAAATAGGATAGATTTTAGTGGTATAGACAAGGAACTGACATTTCTGTATACTGCTGCAAAGAGTCTAAATTCTATAATCGACGACTCTTTGCGGCAGGCTTTGTTTTTTCTACTTTTCTATGAAAGTATTCAGAGAATGAGGTTGTAAGGTTACATTCAAATAGCGGGTACCTAGTTTCACGGTAAAAGCTCTTTGGCTTCTTCGTCGAAATTACCGGCTATCACCACTTGTTTCTTTTTGTGGAGTCATGACGATCATTACCGGCATCCTGTCCCCTCTATCTTTATATGCCAGCACTTTCGAGCCGGGTGTTACATAATGGCTGTAATGTTTTACTGCATAATATTCGGGAGTGTAGGTCGCACTCCCCGTCTTTGAATCCACATGAATCAAAGCATTCTGTTTCCATCCCCATCCGCTGAAACCACCATCATACAATATAGCGTTCCAAAAAGTATATTCTTCGCAACCATTGCCCAGATAATGATTCATTAGTCGAAAGTGTGTTCGGCTGCTTTCCAGTCGAAAGAGCCCCAGCCACATTCACTTTCCGTTTGTACGTACTTGTATTGCGGATATTTGGCACGAAGTTTGGATAAAATCTGACCGCCTTCCCATTGGAGGCCGACCCCTTCTATTGTTTCCGGCATACGTGGGTCGGAAAGTACCTGATCGATCACCTCGTAGCGGTTGGTGTTGATTGTTCCTAAATATAACTTTACTTCCGGATGCTGCTTTTTCAGAGTAGGAGCGAGGTACTCTGTATTGAAGCGGATAATACCTTCTGCCGTCCAGGCACACCCCGGATAGTTGGTGTAACTCCATGATTCATTTTGGAACATAATCATGTAGATGGGGATACCCTTGTTCCTTGTAAGCATCGATAAATTTGCAAAAGTAATTGGCGTAGGTTTGCAGGTAACGTGGGTCTTGGATAAAATAATCATTTACAGCCAACTGTTGTGGAAATACCTGTGTGTTTTTTTCTTTACTATCCTCATAGAGAGCCACATCAGACAAAGGCGGCATCTGATTTTGATTACGGTCACTGCGTACCGAATAGTAATGATTGATTTTCATCCATGAAGGGGGCGACCATGGCGACATCCAGAAAGTCATGTTCGGATTATACTGTTGGGCAGGCTTTGATAAAAGGAATCAACGTCGTTTTATCCCGATTGATATTGAAATGCTTCAATTGGAAGTCACCGGATACTTCATCGCAACTGTACCAGTCGCGAGCGTAGTCGTTGGCATTCATGGAGAAGCGTCCCCATGGTAAACTTCAGATCTCCTCCGGGAGCAAACAACTGTTGAAGAACAATCTCCTGTTGCTTGCGTGGAAGCATGTTGAGCGCATCCCATCCAAGTTCATTAAAGCATGTTCCCCAGGCCTTGAAGACAGTTCCATTCTCCGAACCATTGATTTCAAGTAGAGGAGTATGCCCGGTATTTGTCTGCAGCTTGACTTTTTAGACTGTTGCCATGTGTTATTTTCCGTACTGCTAATCCACTCGTAGGATTGCGCATTCATAGTACCCATTGACAGCGCAATGGCTAGACTACTAAATAAGGTGGTTTTCCTAATCATGTTTTTTTCCTGTTCTTATATTTTTTTTTATATTACTGTTTAAAACAATCTCATACAGTATACTCAACTGTGCATCTTTAACAAGGATTGGTCTATTAATAAGTCTCTATGACAATAGCCGCTTCCGGCAATCCTTCTGCTGAAACAGTAAGAGTGATCGTCCCTTTTTCAGTATTTGGCTGAACGATAGCAATTGCTTTTCCCCGGAACGTTTTCGGCTTTAAGGAACGAAAACTTCTCATATCATCCGCACTTCCATTACCTGCAGCAATGACGGCCCCTTTTCCGGCAGATTTAATTTCCAAAGGAACGGAGCAGTCAGGTATTAACTTTTCATTTTTATCCAATATTTCAACCTTTACATACGATAGGTCATTTTTATCTGCCTTTATTTTAGTATGATCGGCTGTCAAACGTATCATTGCCGGGATTCCGGTTGTGCAAAGTTCAGTCGATGTCGTTTCTTTCTTTCCTTTCAGGTTAACAGCCTTCAATTGTCCCGGTTCATAGGGAACCTCGAAAGAAGCCGTATAGGTATCGAGATTGACTTCCTTTTCTCCCAATAACCTGTTATTCAAATAAAGTCTTACTTTAGGGGAACGGCTATACACATGTACTACCATCGTTTCGCCTTCGTATCCTTTCCAGTTCCAACTAAAGGAATTCGTTTTTCCATCCCCAGTAGTTGATGTCTTCCCTTTTTCCTTTGGCTACGGGAGGTTGTACAGCTAATGAAATATCACGTCTTTTTCCAAAGAATGTCGCGATAATAAGATTGCGGTTTCTTGTCTCCGCAGAAGTCAATGTCACCACACCATGCATTATACCACTATTACCCCATAAATTGCGGACTGTGCTCTCCCGGAGCAAGTTCGAGAGTATGTGCAAGACCGGCTTCACCCAGATAGTCGAGGGCAGTCCAGACAAAATCTCCAATCAGATAGGAATTCTTGTCGATCAGGTTCCAGTTTTGTGCTGCTTCTTTAGGCACCGATTCACTGCCGTACATAATCCGTTGCGGAATCGTGCGTGATCTTTTTCATATTCCTTCCATTGATAATTATAGCCGGAGACATCCAGGTTCCGAAAAGCCCTTTCCGAATCCTTCTCCCAACTAAAATCTCTTCTGTCCCAAAACGAATTAACAGCGGCAGTAGTGGCGCGACTTGTGTCATATTTGTGAATGGTTGCAATCAATTTCCGGGCTATGATCTCTCCGGTGGGTTCGTCGGCGCGTTCAGCTATTTCATTGCCAATACTCCACATGATAATAGAAGGATGGTTTCTGTCTCTGCGTACCATGGTGGCTATATCGTGTTCACTCCATTCATCGAAGAATTGGTGATAATCTTGCGGGCGTTTTGCTTGTTGCCATTGATCGAATACTTCATCAATCACTAACAATCCCAATCTGTCACACGCCTGTAGAAAATACTCCGACGGTAAGTTGTGTGAACATCTGACCGCATTGAAACCATTTGCTTTCATTAACTCTACCTTGCGCTCTTCTGCCCTGTTGATAGCTACGGCACCCAACAAACCATTGTCATGATGCAAGCAACCACCTTTCAATTTTAGCGGTTTCCCATTTAATAGAAATCCTTTTTCAGCGGAGAATTCGACGGTTCGTATTCGAAAAGGAACGGTTATTTCATCAGATAGCTTTTTTTAGATTTCACGGATAGATGCGCAGTGTATAAACTAGGACTATCTACCGACCATAATTCCGGCTTTTTTATATCAAAAGTAAGGGAAATGGGGATATTGGTTTCACCGGATATATTGACTGGTTGAGTAGTGGAATAAACTTCTTCCCCTGTGGAGAGAATATCTGAATCTTCAGATGGGCGGTCACTTTTTCTTTGCCAGAGTTATGTAGAATGGAGTGAAGATCAACCGTCGCTTTTTTACCTTCTACTTTGGAAGCATCTATAAAAGTATCCCATTCATCCAAATGTACTTTGTCCGTTTTCATTAGCCATACGTGTCGGTAAATGCCGGAACCGGCATACCACCGGCTGTTCAGACCTTCATTCACCACTTTGACGGCTATTGTATTCGGAACGCCGGGAGCGTTACAATATGGATGGATGTCGATTTTGAAAGGTATATATCCATAAGGATTAAAACAGGCTTTCTGTCCGTTTATCCAGACTTCTGTCTGGTTATAAGGCTCCTTCAAAATAAAGGGAAATAATCTTATCGGCATCTTCCGGCTGTATGGTGAATTCTTTTCTATACCATCCTTCACCTCCTATGGTTTGTCCGGTATCTGCTCCGCCTACACTCATGCGCGAGAAAGGACCGATTGTTATACCTTCTCTTTGTATGGGCACTAGGATCCATGCTCCAGTCATGAGGCAAGTCGAGGTCTCTCTCCATTGAGTGTGTCTTTGAAAGATGTTTGTTCGGCATTGGCAATGCAACCCCGGTAAAACTTCCAGTTCTCATTCATACTGACTTTGCGTTCCGATGCGAAATTTTCAGTGATAAAACAGGGTATTAACGCTAAAAGAGCGAGTAGCTTTACAGAAGATTTGAAGTAGTTATTCATCATTTCCTATTCTTTTGTTTAATAATGGGCAAAGATAGGAGAGAGAGCGGTGATGTGCGGAATAGAAATGTAACAAGATACTGCAACAAATGTATCAAACTTCCTTTTCATAGGGATTAAACTTGTTTGTCCCGGCAGGAAAACGTATCTTTGTTGGTAAGAAAACTATAACCGCAAGTTCTGATTATAAAACCGGAACTTTTGATTATGTAATCAGAAGTTTCAGTTATAAAACCAGAACATGCGGTTTTAGTTTGCCCTAGAGGAAAAATAACTTTTTCCTCTAGGGGAGAATAAGTTTTCTATCTATAGCGAGTAAGTTTTCTATTAGTAATCAATATTTTAAATAAACTTTCGTAGTATGGCAATGTATGTAATGGAAGAAATGCCCGATATTCATGGAACGGGCGAACAGGTTCTTTATCCGCGGTTTGCAATGATGGAACAGGTATCTACCGAGGATTTGATACGCCAGATAGCATCCAGCAGTGGTTTTAATGTCGGAGATGTGGAAGGCGTAATTACACAGATAGGTATTGAGATGGCACATCAGATGGCAGAAGGCAAGTCTGTGAAGTTTCTGGATGGCATCGGAACATTCTCTCCTTCGTTGGCGTTATGCAAAGATAAAGAACGCGAAAAAAGTAGGAGAGGGTGAAACCCATCGTAATGCACGAAGCATTGTGGTGGGAAACGTGAACTTTCGTGTAGACAGGAAAATGATGAGGCGTATCAATGGAAGATGTCTGCTGGAAAGATCCGTGGAAGTCGCAACGTTCTTCACAGAAGTATACACCGGAGCAACGACTAGCATTGGCTGTTAGATATCTGGAGGAACATCCTTTTCTGACGGTCTACGAATACCGGAAACTGACAGGGCTGTTGCGTACAGCGGCTACCAATGAATTGCGGCAGTGGGCGTATACACCCGGTTCCGGTATCGGGATTGATGGTAGAGGAACACATCGGGTGTATATAAAGAAAACATAATTCATCATATTTGTATGATGATACTTTGAGATTTTGAATTAAGAGCATTGGGGGAATTGCGGTGAGGGCGCTTTTTCTTCAGGGACGTGCTTGAGTGATAACTAAAATTAATAAAAATGGGGAATTTGATTTCATTTATGAAGGAAGTAGCTGAAGGGCTTCGAAAAAGTGGGAATTATGGAACTGCTCATGTTTACAGGAGTAGCATGAATGCTATCATTGCATTTAACGGGAGCAGGAATCTGCCGTTCAAGAAAGTGAATCAGGAGTTTCTTAAAAAGCTTTGAAACGTATTTGCGGGAAAAGGATTGTAGCTGGAACACAGTTTCAACCTATATGCGTACGTTGAGGGCGGTATACAACCGTGCGGTTGACCGTCGGATGGCGTCTTATATACCGCATCATTTCCGGTATGTCTATACAGGAACACGTGCCGACAGAAAGCGTGCATTGGAAAAGGAGGATATGGAACGGTTGATGAAAGAGCTTCCCAAACAAATTCATCAGGGAAGAGGAGAATTACAACGTACGCGCGCGTACTTTTTCTTAATGTTCATGCTTCGTGGTATGCCGTTCGTAGATCTTGCGTATCTTAAAAAGCAGGATATAGTGGGGAATGTACTTACTTATCGTCGTAGAAAAACCGGAAGACTTCTGACCGTGACGCTTCTGCCGGAAACTATGAAACTGATGAAAAAGTATATGAATACCGATTCTGCTTCTCCTTATCTTTTTCCCATACTGACTGGCGGAGAGAGTACCGAAGCTACCTACAGGGAATATCAGATAGCTTTGCGTAATTTTAACTATCGAAACTTCTGTTACTGAAACAAGTACTAGCATTGACTTCTGATTTAAGCTCGTATACGGCTCGGCATACTTGGGCTACAATGGCATATTATTGCGAGATACATCCAGGCATTATTTCAGAGGCGATGGGGCATTCATCCATTATCGTCACAGAGACTTATCTAAAACCTTTTAAGAATAAGAAAATTGATGAAGCGAATGTGACGATCCTATCTTCGCTGAAAAGGAACTATGTTTGTGGCAAGTAGCTGATTGATAGTGCTGTTACTTTGTAGGTAACGGAAGAAAAGACGCTGCAAATATGAGCATATTTCTTAAAACATCCAAACAAAATCGTACATTTTTTTCTAATAAACTACTCAAAATAGGAATAAACACAGAAGAACACGTGGATTCTTTGTCTTAGAACTTTGTTAACGTCTAAATTTTGCAATAGATTTCCCGCCCCTCTACTTTTTCTCATAAGTAGGGGTAAGAAGATTCGTCATATATCGTATTATTTTCTAGTATAGACTACTCCAAAAAAGAGCAGGCACAAAGGGTTTTCCCGTTACCTACAAAGTAACGGGAAGAGGGGGGAGTGAAGCGAAATAAATCATGAATTAGTACAAACAAATTTTTTATTTATTAATTGTATAACATTTAATTTACTTTTTATGAGAAAATGGACGTATTTAGTCGCAACCTTGCTCATGGCAGGTACGACGGCGACATTCACGGGATGTATTGATACCGATGAACCGGAAGGCATTGCAGAACTTAGGGGAGCAAAGTCTGAATTTATCAAAAGCTCAAGGCTGCAGTTGAGCTTGTAGAGGCTGAATTGACAGAAAAGCACAGGTTGCAGAGCAAGAGTTAGTTAATGCAGGTTTGGCACTTCAGAATAAGTCTGCAGAAATTGATTTGCAGTTGCATGAACTGGATATTCAGTTGAAGCAACTCCTGATTGAAAAAGGAAGAAGGCTGCTACTGCACAAAGCAAAAGCGGAAGCGGAAAGGCGCCATTGCAAAAAGCGGAAGGCCTGACAAAACTAAGTGGGAAAATGAAAAGGCATTGATTGTTGAGCAGTATAAGGAAAAAAATGCTTCTTGCCGAAACTGCCACTGCTAAAGCACAGGAAGGCACAAACAAGCTATGGAACAGATTGAAAGCTTCCAAGTTATTGCTGACAGATGAGGAACAAAGGCTCGTTTGAATGGTGTACAAGCGCAAAGTTGCCTATGCAAAACAAGCAATGGACAAGGCAATGTATGGATATTCAACAACTGTTATCAAAAGAATTCTGTCATCGGAAGTTGCAAATTCCACTACTACTACAAATCCGGATGATGAAAGCACGGAGACTAATTCTTCTACGACTAAGTATTATGTTTATCTTATTACTGAAGATCCTACCCAGTCTGCGGATGGCTATAAAGCCGGTAGCTTTAAAAAAAACTTCAGGAGCAATTAGCTAGCTATTCTGATATAGTAGCTGATAATAATTTAGAAGCGGTTTTGGATAATGCATTGAAAAATGCAGAATTTGCTTTAGAAATGACGCAGAAGTATGCTGATAACTTGAAAGCTATCTTGGATAATGAGTATACTACTGTTGCAGATTGGGAAGCAGAAGTCAAGAAGCTGGAAGAAGAAATTGCTGCTGCAAAAGTCAAGGAACAACAGTATAATATTGAAAAAGGTCAAGTTGGAAGTTGCTAATCCTAAACTGATGTCTGACTTGCAAGCTACTAGCAATAAGTTAGAGATTGCTAAAAATAACCAGAACTCTAACAAGAACAAAGCTAAACCATTTGCAGAACATTCTAAGAAAGTAGAGGCTGAAATAAAAGAGAAAGGATTGAATGATGTAATACCTAGTGGAACAACTGTTGCTGGTTATAATTCTAGTACTGGTACTTTTTGCCTATGGTAAAGATATACTAATTACTGAAGCACAAAATCAGATTGATGGTTGGATTAAGCTGATCGATAAGGCTACTAAAAGGTGTTGATTTGGAAAATATAGAATGGCCAAACCACAATTGGCTACAGGCTCTTGCAGCACAAAAGAAGCAGAAGAGAACTATACTAAAGATTATAAAGCATGGGAAGATGCAATGGCGAAGCATGATGAAAGTCTGAAAATAGATTTGGAGAAATCAGAGGCAGCCGCCTAATGCTGCAATAAAGAAATATAATGGACTTAAACCAGAAGATAGAAAAAAGCTAATATTGATGCTGTAGCTACGGCTTTAGTTGCATACTATAAGGATGCATTGGCTAAAAGCACAAGTTACTAAGGCAACTGCAACAAAAGGAAGTGATACGAAAAAATCTCTGCTTGGTTGATAGACAGACGCTGATAACTTTAAAAAGTTGTTGGAGTAGATTTAGGCTTTATCACTTGGGATGCTGGTGACATTGCTACTGCAAATGAAATTAGTAAAAAGAAAATATTGGAAAATTAATAGATGTAGAGCAAGATTCCAGTGTAAAGACTCCATTGGAAAAGTGGAAATCTGCTTCTTCTGCTGTATTTAGCGATAATTTCAATTCAGGTAATAATCCAAGAAGATTGCCAGTATCTAAGGACGAAGTAATAGCTGCGGCTGGTGGTAACCATGTAGACGCTTTGAAGAATGGTAATTATGGTTCTCTTGGTAAGATGATTTGGGCAACAGCAGAAACAGCTAGTCTACAGGCTATAATTGATCAGGTAGAAACTTACAAAAGCTTTGAAAGAAGCATTTACTGCTCAAAAAAGTTGTAGAACAGACTACTCAAGATAAAGCAAATGCTGCTTTGGCGGATGCTGTAGATAAAGCTAAGAAAGCTAACGACGAAGGCTCAGGCTGCTTATGATAAAGTATTTAAAGAAGTAAATGATAATATTGCAACAGTACAAAAAAAAGAATACGGCAATAACGAAATTATCAAAGGCAAGATTGAAACGGAAATCACTGTTTATTTGAATAATAACTTTACTAATGGTGATTTAGGTTCCTTGGAAGCTATCAAAAACTTGGTTAAGGAAGAATACATGATTGCTCTGGCAAATGTCACTGCCGCTAAGGCTGATGTTGCTAAAGCTAAGAGAAATATAGAGAAATTAGCAGCAGGTACTTATACTGATACAGATTATATTACTGAATCATTGGTAAGTATTCAGGAAAAAAAGATCAAAGTAAAACAGGCTGAATATGATGCTGCCAAGGCAGACTATGATACTGCAAGCGCTCAGTTGAAAGCACTTCTTGCTATCTTCTTGAAATAATTCCCCCTAACTACGTAAAAAGTAACAAGATGATAAAAAACTATGCACATTACTTTTGCTGACCTGTATGACGCCTTGCGCCTTCAATGGCGCAGCGTTACAGCAGCAGTGATGATGCGTCGTTTGCCCCGAAGAAAGGACAGTGGCAGGTTTCAGTCCTGCTTGGTAGCGGAAAGTTTTTTAACGAAAACACTTCTTATCTGCTTCCCAAGTTCTCCAATGACGGAGGAGTAGTCGGACTTCAAATGGAGGGACGGATAACTCCGGCGACCTGAACTTTCCTATCTGAACATCGGGAGTCTGAATAATAATAGTCTGGTCAATATAGCCGGAATTGAAGGTAAGTATTTCGTGTCTGACAATTGGGATGTAAATTTCCAGTTCAGCATGAACGTCAGCCTCACTCCTAAGAAAGACTATGTAGAAGGAGACAACAGTGTGCCCGACATGATTATCCCTGCGCAAAGTTATATCAATGCGCAGATGACCAACAACTGGTATGTATCTGTCGGTTCCAACTACTATTTCAAGACTCGCAACGAACGTATTCATCCGTATCTTGGAGGCGCACTCCGGCTTCCAGATGGCACGCATTGAAACGACCGAACCATACACCGGAGACACCTATAAGGATAGTGACGACTCGGAAGAACTTCCGTCACAGGTCTATGTTTCTGGAAATAAAGCCGGCCAGATGTACGGTTTCAAAGTAGCTGCCGTAGCAGGTATCGAGTATAGCATTGCCAAAGGTTTTGTTTTCGGTTTCGAAATGCACCCTCTGGCTTACCGTTATGACCTGATACAGATTTGCCCGAAAGGATTTGATAAATATAACGCCAGTCACCACAATATCAAAATATTTGAAATGCCTGTGGTGAAACTGGGATTCAGATTCTAAGGATGAATGATTATACAAATGTATGAATGAAAAGAAAGCCGTTCAGCTGATAGTGCGGACGGCTTTTTCTTTTTTAAAAAAGGAAGAATGAAGAGCTTAATGAACAGATATGTGAAACTTTTATCTTTTCTTCCGGGAATATATGCCTGATAGCGGCTTGCGCCGGGCATCAGATAAAAGGTTACGAGATTAACGGCAGTGCACCTTTGCCCGAATTCGAAGGAAAAATGGTTTATATGAAAGATGCTTCGAGCGGGCAGCCAATAGATAGTGCAGAAATAATTCATGGAAAGTTTGCTTTTGCCGATACGGTGACTATTGTGTCGCCCGTAGTAAAAGTGCTTTCTATTCGTGCCAGCAAATCGGGACTGGAATACCGCCTCCCTGTCGTCATAGAGAATGGTAGTATCCAAGCCGATATTTCCGATGTGGTTTGTACGGGAGGAACAATGCTGAATGAACGGATGCAGGATTTTCTCATGGCTGTTGATGAATATTCCACAGCTTTGCGAGAACAAGCAAACGGAACAGATAAAATCCGGATTTGCGGATTTATTGAAAAAAAATACATAGAAATCAATGATGACAATGCAATAGGAGAATATATCCGGACTGCCTATCGTTCATCACTTTGATGCAATCAGATTGCTTTTAAGACTATAAACTAAATTTCCCACATAATAATATTCTCTCCAGATATTTCCTCCATATTTTTTATAGAAGGGAATGTTGCATAAGAGAGACAGAAATGTGCCCCCTTGTGAAAGTCCGTATTTCTGTATTGTTATGTTTTGAGGACGTTCCCGTATTTCCCATTCCCTTTTTCCCCCGGGGACGTCCTTTTTTCTTTAATCCTGTGAGTGATATTGTGTAGGCAACACCCCAAACATGTCCTTAAAACATTTACTGAAATAACTCGGTGTAGCGAATCCCACCTTTTCCGATATCTCAATAACGGTCAGTTCCGTATGAGTCAGTAATCCGGCAGCCTTTCTTTAAACGGATGCTTCGGATAAATTCTGTGGGTTTCTGCCCCGTGATAATTTGCAGTTTGCGGTAGAGATTCATTCGACTCATACACATGTCGTCGCTGAAAGCTTTCCACGCTATAATCACTGTTATCCAGATTCTTTTCGACCAGTTCGATTGCTTTTTGCAGGAATCGCTCGTCTACTTTGGAAGAAGTGAGGTCTTCTGCATTCACCTCAATACCTGACAAGAATATCTGTTTCCGTTTTTGCTGCAATGCCAGCAGATGCTGGATCCGGTTCTTTAAAATATCCATGTTGAAAGGCTTTGTCAGGTAGCAGTCTGCTCCCGACTGATATCCTGCCAGTTCGTTTTCGTCACCTGTGCGGGCAGTAAGCAGGATAATGAAGATGTGTGAAGTCTTCATATTCTCTTTCAGCCGGAGACATAATTCAAACCCGTCCATTCCCGGCATCATGACATCACTCACAATGATATCCACTTCTTTCTCATTGGCGATGGCTTCCGCTTCTTCTCCGTTGGAGGCTTCCCATACCTGATATTCTTGTGATAACTGCTGATACATGAATTGACGGAATTCTTCATTGTCTTCTGCAATCAAAATAGTCTTTCGGGCATCTGATGAGTTCGTTTCAGTTGCTCCGGATTCATCCGGTATATTCTCCTCTCTCTCGGTAACAAACGTTTACATCAACCAGATTGGTCGGAAGATAGACACAGAATTCTGTTCCTTCTTCCTTATTACTTTCCACTTCTATAAAGCCTTGATGCATGGCGACATATTCTTTCACAATATGCAGTCCGATGCCACTTCCTGCTGTTGCCTGTCTGTGGCTGTTTGCCCCTGATCTGATAATAGCGGTCGAATATATGGGGAAGTTCATCTGCTGCTATTTCCTGCCCGGTGTTCTGCACGATGATGCAGACGTACTGTATTCCTCCTCTGTTCTCCATTTTGAAAAACACATCGATTCTTCCTTCAGGAGGTGTAAATTTGAACGCATTATTGAGTAAGTTGTAGAGAATCCTGTGTACTTTATCCCGGTCAAGATACATATAAAGCGTTTGTTTCAGTGGTATGACTGAAAAGTGAATCTGCTTGTTGTTCGCATACGACTCGAATGCTTCGCAAGTAGTTGTGACAAATTCACGGATATCTGCATTCGTCAGATTCAGTTTTTCTTCGCTCACTTCCAGTTTGCGGAAATCCAGTAATTGATTGACTAATTGCAGCAACTCTTCAGCGTTGCGATAGATGGAAGATAACTGTTGCTTTAACTTGCCGTCCTGAATCTCCGACAGCAGACTGCTTAGGGGAGTGATAATCAGTGTCAGGGGAGTGCGTAAGTCGTGGCTGACATTCGTAAAGAAGCGGAATTTCATCTGTGTCAGTTGTTCTTCCAACTGTTCCTGTTGCTTCCGGTGCAGACGGTTGAAGTAGATCTTTATGACTCCTGCCGCTATCAGAATAAAAAGAAAGTATATAGAGGGGTAGGCCCACCATGTCTCATACCATGCCGGTAGACGATCGATTTGCAGGCAGGATATGGGCTGTGCCCAACAACCGTGAATGTCCGTCGCTTTAATTTCCAGTGTGTAGCTGCCTTTGGGAAGTTTGGTGAAATACGCAGTGTTTACTCCCCGGAGGGAGTGATTTCCAGCTTGCATCCCATCCTTTCAGACGGTAAGCATAACTGATTTGTCTGGCGTACAAGTGTTCCAGCGTAGAAAAAGGAGATTTCTACATTGATATTATCAGGATTCAATTCTATTTGCCGGGTATTTATACCTGTTATTTGTGTTTTTTCCGTCTATTTTGATGGAGGATATAACGGGCTTTATATCATTGGGAGATTGATCCAGTTCTGCAGACGGAGTAATCAAGCAAAAAGCACCAATCCCTCCGAGGCAAATCGCCCCGTTTTCCATTTTGCGGATGGAAAGGAAATAATCCATTTGAATGAAGCGGTCGGAATTATACATTATTCTAAATGAATGATTCGTCGGATTGTATTCTTTTACGTATGGGTCTGCCAATATCCACAAATGTCCCAAGTCGTCTATCTCCATCCCTTTGATGGCGTCTCCATTAGTGTTGCAGGCATTTTCTTCCCGGGAGATAACTTTTTGTTTGCGGATGATAGCTGTACACATTTCCTTCCAAAGTAGCTACCCACACTTTTCCATCAGGAGCGATGAGGACAGATGAATAGTTTTCTCCTTTCCGAATCGTATGTCTTTCTCCTTTCGGAGAAAAATATTGGAACTCCAATGCTTCTGTAATACAGAATATCGTTCCGTCCGCAGCAACTGCCAGGTCGTTTATCATATCCGTACCGCCCTGAAACTTTTTGAGTTCCCCTTTGGAAAGAGAATATTGATAGATGGCATTTTCTGTGCCTATCCATAAGTTTCCCCCGATTGTCTTCGCTTAATACACGAATCTGTCGGGCATCCGGCAGTTGGATCTCTTTCGTCAGTTTCATCTTCATGTCTTCATGTTGCAGATGCAATAGACACGCATTATCGGATGCAGCCAGATTCCGGGTTGAGTATGACATTTCTCGATACATTTTTATGATATTATACTTTCCTGTTTTCTTCGGAAAAATCCGATGCAA
>VOFJ01001609.1_pt1 | contig 15390 bp, 31 predicted proteins | sample 5384081 | NCBI WGS metagenome assembly VOFJ01 (sample SAMN12384729, study PRJNA508395) | human gut metagenome | isolation source: healthy gut I | host: Homo sapiens
TATTACGTATTGCTACTTCAGGAACTTACGACGCCGGCAACATTAAAAGAATAAATTCTTCACACTGAAGCTACTGCCTTTCGGGCAAGAAACCGCCTCCTGTCCCTCTACCTTGGAGCCGGATATCGTCAACATCGTTCCCAATTCCTCCCCTTCCATACGAGTACGAAGCTCCACCTGAGCCACAGCAGCAATAGAAGCCAAAGCCTCTCCACGAAATCCCATGGTATGCAAAGCAAACAAATCAGCAGCTTCACGAATTTTAGAAGTCGCATGGCGCTCAAAAGACAAACGTGCATCTGTTTCCGACATACCTTTTCCATCATCAATCACCTGAATGGAAGTCTTTCCTGCATCCACAACCAACACATCAACGTGCTGCGCACCTGCATCGATAGCATTCTCCACCAATTCTTTAATCACTGATGCAGGACGCTGAATCACCTCTCCCGCTGCTATCTGATTGGCAACGGAATCCGGCAGCAAACGGATAATATCGCTCATATATCTTATAAACTTGCGTAATTAAAAAGTAAACTCACCGGTCACCAGGTAATGCAAAATATAAACAAAACCATCCTCGTCAATATCATACCAAGAGCAAGGGAGCGCAAGCAGCGTACGAGGCGATTCGTCCGACCTATATCAGCCACATGATGAGATAAGCGTAATTGCTCAGAAAAAGAGATTATAATAATTTGATTCCGCAACGTATTTGATCGCTTAAGTTGTGATGGCGGACGCCGAGTTGGAGCGCGGTACGACGATCTCCTCAGCATCGGCGGCAAGAAAGAGAAGCCCTGTGTCGGTGAGGTCATTACTTTCGACGGTTTCTCTGTGTGTACCGCGCAGAGTTTTGATGACGAGAATGCGAGGAAGCGAACAGGAAAACGGCCTTCTCTCCGGTTTGAACGTATTGCTGCTGGGCGATCAAATGCTGATTCTGTGGGTTTCACCGCCGCGGCGAATCTCATAATCTCCCGAAAACCGCTGGCCGTCATAAATCCCTGCATAGGAAAGCGGCTCGTGCGTATCCCAATAGGGTTTCTGTGGTTTTGTAGAAGTCAGGGTATTGCTGTTTACCGGTATGCTTCCCGTTGACGGCTCCTCCAATTCAGGCTCTTTTCCGCACGCAGTCAGACAAAACACAAGCGCAAGACAGCAAAGGATTGACAAGATTCGTTTCATCACGAGCCTCCTTCCATGCAAGGCTTCCTTTAATATTCTTCCAAAATTGCGCGGAGCTCCGGGTCGTTCAGGCCTTTATATTCCGCCGGCCAGAGCTTTTCCGGCCAAACGCGCTTGGCCCCGGGCAAGGCATTCGGCACGATGGTTTCCGCCATGTTCCAACCGTCCGCTGTTTTGGAGGTAAAGCGCGAACGTTGGTAACATTGATGTGCCTAACAACCCTGTTTATACTCTTCCTTTATCTTTTCTCTTCTGACGGCGTCCCCGTTTAATGCGGTGCTGTCCCGCTATATGTCTGATGTGATCTACGAAGAGCGGTATCAGGATATTTTACCCTGCTATCATATTGGTATGCTTCTGAACATTGGTCTCAGCTGTCTGTTGGGGATTCCGTTCTGTCTCTGGGAACATTTTGTGGGAAAGGTACCAACCGCATATGTATTCTGTGGCTTTTGCGGTTATATCAGTCTGGTGCTTGTTTTTTACTCGATGATTTATCTTTCTATTTGCAAAAGATTATCAACGGATTTCACAGTATTTTTTTCTTCGGCATGCTGGTGGCATTTGTCCTTGCCCTGATTTTACACTTTATTCTGAAGTGGGGAGACAACATGGAGTATGCTGTTTTCTCTGACGATCGGATTTTTTTGTGACGGCAACGCTGGAAAATGCGCTGATCCGCCGGTATTTTGTGCGAAATAGCAATCATTACCGGCCGGTACTGCAGTATTTTAGGAAATATTGAAATTGATTTTTACAAACTTTTTGTATATCCTTGGGTTATACATTCACAATTTTGTGTTCTGGACAACGGATATGCGGATGGAGATTGCAAAAGTTTCGTATGTAACCAGCCATACGATATGGCATCCTGTCTCGCCATGTTTACCAACATTTCCGCAACGATCATCTTTATTGCGCGTGTGGAGATGAACTTTCACGAAAAAAATATAAACTGTACTCGGGAGGCAGTCATCGGCGGAAAAGGCGCCGATATTGACAATGCGAAGAAACGGATGTTCCGTCAGCTTTCCAGTGAACTGATGACACTGGCGCGGTTACAGTTTATCATTTCTGTTGTGGTTTATCTGATCTGTGTTATTCTGCTACCAGGGGAGGGATTTTCCGGTATGACACTGAAAATTTATCCGTCACTTGCGGTTGGATATTTTATTCTGTTTCTGATGTATGCGGAAATTATCTTCCTGTATTATTTTTGACGATCTGACAGGGGGCAATCTGGACAGCGATCGTGTTTTTGCCTGGTGACATGGATTGGCAGTCTGATTGCAACACATTTACCGGTGATTCTGGTATGGCGCCGGGGTCATAGCAGGAGCATTTGCAGGATGGAGTGTGGCATATGCGAGACTGCGATGGGTAGAAAAAAACATGGACAGACATGTCTTTTTGCCGTGGAAATCTGATTCCTCAGGGAAAGGGGAAACGGCCATCCGGTATGGTTTATGAAAGAAAAGCAGAGCAAGAGCAGAAGGAGGAAGCGTAAATGAGCACAGCAGCAATTGTAAAAGCTTGCGTTATTTTGATGGGAATTGGAATTATGATCGTTACCTTCGTGCTTCATGCGAAAAAAAAGAAGCTGACCGTAAACCTGGCAGTTACCTGGGAACTGCTTGGAATTGCAGCAATCTTAAGCGGAGCGGTTCCGAGATTTTCCGGATGGAGCAGCCGGATCGGGCTTGGGAGCCTCGTTGTTCTTCTGATCACAGCGCTTCTGGTTCTGTGGGGCGTTTACCAGATGACAATTCAGATCTCTTCCCTGTTAATGAAAAACCAGGAACTGGCGATTCTGGTTTCTCTTTTGAACCAGGAGAATGAAAGAATTCTGAGAGAACTGGAAAAACTGACGGGCAAAAATGCAAAGAGAGTTATAAAGGGAATAGAAGAAGGAAGAACGAATGAAGAAAATTTTGTTTGTGATCAACACCCTTGGCCGGGCGGGAGCGGAAACAGCGCTGCTGGAACTTTTGCGCCGCCTGGATGCGGAGGAATATGAAATTTCACTTTACGTACTTTTGGGGCAGGGGTGAAATGATTTCCCAGGTACCGCAGAGGGTACATGTGAAAAATAAGAAAATCTGTACCGCTTCTGTGCTGTCCGGTGCGGGGCGGAGAAAACTGATACAGACATCTTTTCTGGCGTTTTTCCGCCATGGTCGCACCATAAAGAAAAAATGCAATATGTGATACAAAATTTTTTTCCGAATGAAAAAACTGGAAACATTCAGCCGGACAAGCTGCTCTGGCGTGTAATTTCGGATGGAGCAGACCGATTTTCGGAAACCTTCGATCTGGCGGTTGCTTACCTGGAAGGCGGTTCTGCTTATTACGTTGCCGATCATGTGAATGCTAAGAAAAAAGCTGCCTTTGTCCATATTGCATACGGCAATTCCGGTTATACAAAGGAAATGGATCGGGACTGCTACGAAAAAGATGGATCAGATCTTTACCGTTTCGCAGGAGACGCGCCGTCATTTTCTGGAATTTTATCCGGAATATGAGAAGAAAGTGCAGGTTTTTCACAATATTCTCGATACAGACCGGATTGCGCGTGAGGCGCAGCTGCCGGGCGGTTTTTCAGATTCCTATACAGGAATTCGAATCTTAACTGTCGGAAGACTGGCCTATCAGAAAGCATATGACATCGCAATTCCGGCCATGAAAAAGATCCGCGAAGATGGCTATGAGGCGCGATGGTATGTACTGGGAGAGGGATCCGAGAGAAATGCGCTCGAAAAGCAGATTGCAGAGCTTGGCCTGCAGGAAGATTTCCAGCTGCCGGGTGCAAAAAGAGAATCTGTTTCCTTATTATGCACAGTGTGATCTCTACGTTCATGCAACACGGTTTGAAGGAAAAAAGCATCGCCATCCAGGAAGCGCAGACACTTGGCTGTGCTGTGATTGCATCGGACTGTGCGGGAAACAGAGAGCAGATTGTGGACGGGGAAGATGGTCTTCTCTGTACGCTGACACCGGAAGGCATTGCCGAAAAAGTAGAAGAACTGCTGGATGATCCGAAGAAACGGGAACGGCTTGCAGCAGCGGCAAAACAGAAAATGAACGGTCAGACAGAGGAAATCTGGAAACTGCTGAATCTAATGAAATGAGGCGGACATACATATGAGACAAAAAGAGGTACTGCTGATTATTCCGGCATACAACGAGGGAAAAAAAATATAGAAAAGGTCATGAAACAGCTGGCGCAGCCGGAGATAGCAGATATTGTTGATGTGCTGGTCATGAACGATGCTTCTTCTGACAATACCAACTGGCTGGCGAAGGAATATGGCTGTGCGGTGGTTACTCATGTTTTTAATCTGGGATATGGCAGTGGGCTGCAGCTTGGATATAAATATGCAATCCGAAGGGGCTATTCTTATGTTATTCAGATGGATGCGGATGGGCAGCACGATGTGTGCAATATCCCGAAAATTTACCAGAGATTAAAGGAAAAAAGATGATGATGGAAGAACGCCGGACATTGTGCTTGGATCCCGTTTCATGAAGGGGAGTACAGAGTTTGAAGTTTCCTTTGCAAAAAAAATGGCATTTGTCCTGTTTCGAAAAATGCTGTATTTGGCAACTGGACGGAAAATTGCGGATCCGACAACCGGACTGCAGGGTTTAAGCCGGAAAGCTGTTTTATACTATTCCAAATATAATCATTTCGATGATAAATATCCGGATACTAATATGATTACTCAGATGCTGCTTCTTGATTTTAAAGTTGTGGAGATTCCAGCTGTTATGCATGCTCGGACTTCGGGGAAAAGCATGCATTCTGGTTTCCTTTTGAAGCCAATCTGGTATATGATGCGGATGTTTTACAGTGTCCTGGCTGTGATTTTCCGGTGTAAGGTATTGAAAATGGATGCAGGAGCAGGACGGATTGATGTGGAGAGAGAAGATAAAAAAGTATCCTGAGCTGGCAGAAGGGAAAGAAGCTAAAGGCAGGGCAGAAAAGAAAGAATTTCCAGAACTGCGGGGGAAAACAGGATAAAAAAGAGCTTTTCCAGAAAGCGATACTTCAGGAAAGCAGGAAAGCGATACAGAATCCCGGTGTGGCTGGTATCATTTATATACTTTCAACGCGGCGCAAACCGGGGAACCGCTCTACATCGCCTGTGAAGAGGAAGAACTTGTCCTTCTCAGAATTGATATCGGAGCATTCTGGGACAAGCCGATTTCAGAACCGTCTCTGGAATGGATTCGAAGGATTCTGGCATTTTTTCGGGAGAAAAGAAAAGGAATGATCCTGCGGTTTTCCTATGATCTTGAGGGAAAAGGACTGGAGAGAAAGAGCCGGGCAGTATCCGTCTGGTGGAAGAACATATGCAGCAGATCGGAGAAGTCATTCGGGAATATGCGGACGATATTTTTGCAGTACAGGGAATTCTGATCGGGAACTGGGGCGAAATGCACGGTTCCCGTTATCTGACCCCGGATGCCTTTCGAACCCTGACCGATACCATGATAAAAGCAGTGGACGGCGCCTGCCCGGTTGCAGTGCGGAAACCGGCGCAGTGGCGGGAACTGACTTTGGGATGGACGGAGCAGGAAAAAAAAAAAACTGACTCTGTTTAACGATGGGATATTCGGATCGGAAACGGATCTTGGAACGTATGGCACACTGTCACCGGAAACACCGGGACAGAAAATCTGCAGCCGGGAAGAAGAACTGGAATGGCAGAAAAACGAAATGTGCGGGAAAATTTTGCGGCGGAGAGGCCATATGGGGAAGTGGGGCAGAACCGGCTCCTTTCGTCTCGGCCCCAAAAGCAATGGCGGATCTCGGAAAGAATGCATATTTCCTATCTGAACAGTACGTATGATTTACGACGGCTGGAACAATGGAAAGCAGAAACGGTCGAGGACGAAAGCGGCCTGGAGGCAATTGGAAAACGTCTCGGCTATCGGTTTGTTGTGGAAGGTGTGGAGTTTGTTTCGGAAAGGGAAGAACTTCAGATTACACTGGAAAACAAAGGATTTGCAGAACTGACCGAAGAGGCAGACTGTTATCTGGAGCTGGAAAGAAACGGAACGCTTCAGAAAAAAAATACAGATTGCAACAGATGCGAGACTCTGGAAGAGCGGAGAAAAACCACTCTTTGCCAGAAAATAAAACTGCCTGCGGAATTAGCAGAACCAGAAGAACAGAAACTGTATCTGGCGCTGTACCGCAGGCGGATGGAAGAACTATTTCATTTGCCAATCAGGGAGAAAAACAGGGACGCCCCTTTTTGGGAATTTTCAAAATTGACCCGATTGTTTTAATATAATTTGCTGATTTCGAGGCGTACCAATCGAAAATCCATGCGTATCATGAGAAAATGTGTTTGCGGGCAAAATTTCCCTTTGCAGAACAGGATCCGTCATCTGGAAATATACCGTATAACTGCCTTTGGCGAGTCTCGCAAGCGGGAGAGAAATAGAGAGCTCTGCAGTAGTCCCCGGTATCCAGAATCTGGAATCCGAAGAGATGGGAAATGAGAAAAACCTCACCATCGGAAGAAACCAGGGTGAGCTGTAAATCCAGTTTTCGATAGCAGACAGAAAAACCAACATTTTCCAGCCGTATCTGAAAATCAGACGAATCCAAAGCAGTGTCCTGGATGACATAGCGGTATCCCAGATGACGCTCGATATAATCATAGCCGGACAATCCGTTAAAAACGGAAGCTTTGTCTTTGTAAGCAGCTGCTTTCCATTTATCCAGAACCGCGGGATCGTGTTCCGAATTCAGATAGGAGACATGCATGCGCGATAAATCCTGAATGGCATGTGCGAGATCATTTCAATGGGTTATCCAGAGTGACCTCGCCGCCGTTTGGGACGAAATTGCAGAGTTCATTCTGGAAGGAAAGCTCATCCTCACGAACCCAGGCGGAACGGTAAGTGTCTGCGGAGGCAGCGGTATCACCATAAGTGCCGGTATCGTTGGCCGTTCCGAGCATACCATCGTTAAACAGTCCAAGCCGGGAGGAAAGCGAACCATCAAAAGCTGTTTCCTTTGTCGGCCGTTCGGAGGAATCCAGAATTTTCCGCCTCTGTATCGGTGTGCGGACAGACAGAAAAACCGAAGGATCCGTTACCTCTGCCAGATGGTGCATCAGGGTAGTACAGTCCTCATCGGACATGTAGTGAGAATTGTTCATTTCCCCCGCAGTTTCCGACAAAAATGCCCTGCATCAGAAAAACACAGTCCGTGTAGCGATTTACAACTTCAGCTGTCTGGTCCATGTGACGCAAATTTTGCTCCAGACTTTGCGGCTCTGTTTCCATTGCTTTTCCATCCCAGTCGTAGAGAAAACGTAAGATCACCTGACTGCCATGTCTCTGCCAGGCAGAGAGAATGGTATCAAGCTGGGAAAAGAGCTGAATCGGAGAGATCTTCGTTTGAAAAAATTCTGCAGATTCACTTCCAGCATGACAATTCCCTGCCTGTTTTTGGCGTCGGAATCAGAGGCGGCAGGAAGATTCGAGAGCGAATCGCTTCCAAGAACATAGCCATACATGTGATAAAATCCAATGTATGGATTGGATAACTCGTCTGCGGATTCTGTGCATGGTTCCGGCATGTAATTCGCACGATAAAAAAGAACGGATACCAAGAAATGCGAACAGTGCAAGGAATACCAGAAGCAGAAGAAAAAACAGAAGATAAGAAAATGATTTTTTTTCTATTTGTTTTCATAAAGGAAAGCCTTTCCAAAAGGGATACTGCCATTCACAGGTATCTGGAAACGGCAGCAACGATAGCAGGTATTAGATATATGATACCATTTTAATGTTACAAAATCCATGAAAACAGTGGAAAATAAGAGTGATGTAAAATTACGGAACTGTTTACCCGCGTAGCATGTTATAAAAACGAGAAGAAGGAGGAACTTATGCGCATTAAAAATTTATTCCGAAACAGTTTTTTTTCAGTATGCTTTCACAGTTTGCGCTTCTGATCCTCGGCTTTTTTTTTTTTCAGCCAGCGTGCCATGAACCTGTACATGGGCGCGGAGCTGGTTGGAATGAATGGTGTTATTTCCAATGTCATCAATATCCTTTCCGTGACGGAGCTTGGCATATCCACGGCAATCGTTTACCATTTGTATGGCGCGCTTGCAAGAAAGGATGAGGCAGAGATTGCATCGCTGATGAATCTTTACCGAAAGGCATATCACGTCTTTGCTGTTCTTGTATTTGCGGCGGGAATGGCGGTTCTGCCGTTCATCCACCTTTTATGAAAAAAATAACAGTTATTCGTTATCCTATATCCGCGTTCTGTATGCGATGTGGCTGGTTCGAACCGTTCTTTCTTATCTTTTAACGTACCGGAAGTCGTTGCTGATTGCGGATCAGAAAAAGAATACATTGCAAGCATCACCGGACTGATTTTAAATGTGGTCAGCTATCTGGCGATTATTCTGCTGGTTACATGGGAACAGAATTATCTGCTGGCGCTTGGTATTGGAACCGTAACGGAAGTCGTGCTGAATATCTGGATCAGCTGGTATGTGGAGCAGAAATATCCGTTTTTGCGCCAGCGGAGAAAAAAAAAGAGCACATCGTCTCTGACGAAAAGAATTGTAAGAGATCTGAAAAGCCTGTTTATTTTCAGAATTTCAGAAAAAATGCTGTATTGCACGGACAACCTGATTATTTCCGGTTTTATCGGGGTCGGTACGGTAGGACGATATGCAAATTACTGTATGATTACGCAGGCGATCAGCAATATTCTCACGATCCTTGCGAATACGATCCAGCCGACGGTCGGAGATTATTTTACAGAAAAAAAAATCGTCAGAGAAATTATGAGATTCTGCGGCAATTGACCTTTGGCTTTTTCTGCATTGCGTCGGTTGTATCGGTTGGCCTGTTTTCTCTGATTACACCATTTGTCCGTGATATCTGGCTTGGTCCTTCCTACGAACTTGGCTGGGGAATTACTGTTTTTTTGTATTGTAGTATTGCTGGTTCGAATTATGGGATTGCCGCTCAGCCTTGTGATGGGCGTGACGGGACTGTTTGAAAAAGAGAAAAATGTCGGAGCATCCTCCGCACTTCTTAATCTGATCGTGTCACTGGCACTTGTAAAACCGTATGGGATGGCAGGCGTTCTGCTTGGAACCTTACTGTCTTATCTGCTGCAGATCTTGTATCGGTATATCATTTATTTCCGGGATTTCCTCGAGATGCCGGGAGAGGCGCTGCGGTATGCGCAGGATATCGGAGAGTATCTGGCAGTCATAGCGGGCGAAGTTCTGCTGATGCAGAAAATCGTACCACTGATATACGGAGCAGGCGGTATGCTTCTGTTCTGCGTCTGCTTTCTCCTGTGTATTGCGATTCCGCTGCTGCTGGATCTGGTGATCTTTGGAAGAGGCTGGAGACTTCAGAGCATTGTAACCATGGTGAAGGGAATGCGAAAAGCCTGATGCAATAGAAATTTCTCTGTGCATTTTGAAAAAAAAAAAATTCGGAGAGGACAATGAAAAAATCAGTGCTTCTGAAAAACCTGCGGAAAAAAGCCGTTACCGACCAGAAAAAACGGGCGGACAGGGCGTAAAAAGAGCCAGATGGAAGAAAGCATCCGATAAATTGGATGCGAAACAGAAAACGATTTTCCATTGCGTACGACACCAGTCAGTTTTCCATGAATCTGCTCCGGGGAAAGAGGTCCTTCCACTTCGGTCTGATTGTCCCCGACCAGATAGAAGCCATCCCTGGTAATTCGGCAGATGCGGTGCAGAACAAGGGATTCCCTGCACACGGCGATACAGAATTACATCGCCGCGATGAAGTTCGGAAGGAACACAGTGTTCAATGACAGCTTCGTCCCGGCCCGGAAGAAAAAAAGAGGATACATACTGTAGCCCTGCGGTTTCAGTTTGACGGCAGAACCGTTTTTTAAAAGTTGTTCAATATCGTAAGTGTACATAAAAAACTCCATTTGGCGGATACGCCGAACCGACGAAATGCGTGGCATTTTGACGAGTGGCTCTGAATAGTTACCTGAATTTTATTATAACAGCTTACCCTGAAAATAAAAAAGGATGATGAGCAGAAAAAGCATAACTTTACATACAAAACGAAAGACAGCAAATATAAGAAAACAAACACAGGAAGGGAAATCAGATTATGAGAATCAGAAGGCAGGAAGGATATTTACTGCAGAAAATCGGGAAACACATTATCTTCTGCCTTATGGGCAGAAAAATAGCAGACCAGCAGCGAGGAATGGAGCTGAATGAGACCGCACGGATTCTCTGGGAAGCGCTGGAAACACCAAAAAACAATGGAAGAACTTCAGCAGAAAATGATTCGCTGTTATGAAGTGCCGGAAGAAGAGCAGGAGGAACTGAAAAAAAAGATATTCAGGCTTTTGTGAAGGAGCTTCTTGCCTTTGGTGCGGTACGACGGGAACTTGGTTCTCCGGATGGAACTTGCGCCGGAGAATTGAAGATCGCAGGAATTTCCATTGCTGTTTATGGAAAAAAGAGGGCTGCATTCCAAAACAGTTTGCTTCTTTTTTGAGAAGAAAAGAGGAAAGGAAGAAGCAACAGAGAAAAACAGAAGGAGAGGCAGCGAAAAAAAACAGGAGAAAAAGAAGTGGAAGAAACGGTGATAAAAACAGAAAATAGGCAGGATGCGGCGGATCTCACGTTAGAATTGATCGAGCATGTACCGGAAAGCCACCAGAATGGAAACATTCTGATCCGGAATAAAGATCTGACAGTCTGCGCGTGGGAAGAAGGCTATGTCCTCTGGTTCCCGGCTCTTAAAAATATCTATGAAAAATCTGGATGGAAGCGGATGGAAGCTTCGCCTGTATTTATTACCGTCTGCCTATGACAGAAGAAGAGCAGGATTCCCTCTTTCTGGCGATCCGGCCGGTATTTCTGTTCCTGGCACAGAAAAAAGGCATGTTTGTGCTGCATTCCGCATCTCTTCTTTATCTGGAAAAAGCATGGCTGTTTTCCGGTCCGTCGGGAATGGGAAAATCGACTCATACGGCACTTTGGAAAAAACTGTTTGACACGCCGTTTCTGAACGGAGATCTGAACCTCATAGGAAAAGAGGGCGATCAGTTTGTAGTATACGGAATCCCGTGGTGCGGCACATCAGAAATTTTCACAGTCGAAAAGAAAGAGCTGGGAGGGATTGTGCTGCTGGAAAAAGCGCCGGAGGATAAAATCGTTTCCCTGACGAAAGAGCAGAAAACACTCCGTGTGATGCAGCGGATGATCTCGCCGCCCTGGACGGCAGGGCTGATGAAAAAAGAATCTTGCTTTTGCGGTCGGAAGAAATTGCAAATGAAAAGCCGGTTTACTTCCTGCGCTGTACGAAAAATGATACAGCGGCAGAAGTGATGCATCACAGAATCACGGAGGATGAACTTGCGCAGGAGGCTTTAAAATGAGCAACTTGTGGACAAAAAATAAAAAAATGCCTCCAGGCGGAAATGCTTCAGAAGATGTGGAAAGAATTTCTGTGGATTGCACAGTATGCCAGACGATACTGGAAAGCCATGATTTTCTATACCGCACTTGGTGTTTTCGGAACCGGTGTTTCTCTTTGCGTCCAGTGTGATATCGAAAGATCTGGTTGATATTATCACCGGGCACCAGACAGGAAAACTTTTGCAGACCTTCGCACTGATGATCGGCTTTTCTTTTTGGAAATACCCTGATTTCGCAGGCATCTGCGTATGCATCTACGATGATTAACCTGAAGGTAGACCGCGAAATCCAGAATGATATTTTTGCCAAGATTCTGGTCACGGACTGGGAATCGCTGACAGCGTATCATACCGGAGATCTGGTAACACGGTGGAGTTCTGATGCTTCAAATATTTCCAGTGGTATTCTGAACTGGCTGCCGAATCTTGTGATTTACACGGTAAAATTTATCAGTGCATTGGCGATTGTGGTACATTATGATCCCACCTTTGCCATTTTTGCATTGCTTGGCATCCCGTTCAGTGCGCTTCTGTCCCGCCTGCTGCTGCGCCGGATGACGAACAATAACCAGCGGAGCGCACAGATGAGTGCGAAACTTTACGGATTTAATCAGGAAGCATTTTCCAATATTCAGACAATCAAGGCATTCGATATGATCCGCTTTTATGTCGATCGCCTGAAAAATCTGCAGCAGGAATACATCAAAATGCGCCTGGATTTCCAGAAAATGTCGATTGCAACCTCGCTTCTGATGACGTTAATCAGCTATCTTGTATCTTACAGCTGCTACGGATGGGGAATTTACCGTGTCTGGAGCGGGGCAATTTCTTACGGAACCATTGACCATGTTTCTGTCTCTGTCCGGTACACTGACGGGTTCCGTCAATTCGCTGGTCAGCCTTGTGCCATCGGCGATTTCTCTTGGCATCTCTGCCGGCCGACTGATGGATATCGTGGAAATGCCGCAGGAGGACTACAGTGCGGATCGGGAAGTGGAGCAGTTTGCAGAAAAATACCGGGCAAGCGGCATCGGGCTTGCTATGGAGGACTTGAGCTATACCTACCATACGGGAACAGAAGTGTTTTCGAAAGCATCACTGGAAGCGTGGCCGCATGAAATTATTGCACTCGTCGGCCCGTCCGGCGAGGGAAAGACAACGATGCTGCGGCTGATCTTATCCCTTGCTGCGTGCCCAGGGGGGAGAAGCATGGATTGGTGCAGGGAAGGAACAGAGAACAACGGATTGCACTGTCGCCGTCCACAAGGAAATTGTTTTCTTATGTGCCACAGGGGAATACGATGTTTTCAGGAACAATTGCAGAAAATATGCGAAATGTGAAACCGGAAGCCACAGATGAAGAGATCGTGGAGGCGTTGAAACTGGCATGTGCATGGGAATTTGTGGAGAAACTGCCGGATGGTATTGAAAGTATGGTGAAAGAACGCGGCGGCGGATTCTCAGAAGGACAGGCACAGCGGCTTTCGATTGCGCGTGCACTGCTTCGAAAATCTCCGATTTTGCTGCTGGATGAAGCAACTTCGGCGCTCGATGTGGCGACGGAACGGAAAGTGCTGAAAAATATTATGACAGATACGTATCCGCGAACCTGCATTGTAACGACACACCGGCCGACGGTGCTTGGAATCTGTACGAGAGTGTATGCGATTCGAGGAAAGAAGTGTGAGGAGCTGGGCGAGAAAGAAATTTTGGAGATGGAGAAGGATTTCTAAAATTGAAGAAAGTTGCAGAATTGAAAGTACCTGCAAAATTTGGAGCCGAATTTGTAAAAACAGGTTGACAAGCGAATAAAAAATGGAATGCCAAAAGGCATTCCATTTTTTAGAATACGGAAGTGATCCATTAATCGGTAATGCTTACTCCAGTAATTGCAAGACCTGCATCGGAAGTAACAACAGTCCCCGAAACCGATATTATCGGTTGGATTCTGATGATAAGCCAGTTTTACTTTCAGTGTAGTGGTTTCGTTACCGGAAATAAGTCCTGCGCCGCCAGAAACATAAGTAACATTCTGGTTGAAACTGATAGTCAGAACCTGGGCTTCCTTTGGTATGATCAGCATTATGCTTTCCATTTACCTGAATACGGTAATCGCCACGTCCGTTTTCTGGAGTCTGGTGAATATATGCAGATGCAGTATAACATCCACTTGCCGCATAAACACCTTCAGCCATTCCTTCATCCAGAGAAATTACAGGTTTTACATATTTACTCATTTTCTGCACCCCTTCCGCGGCCATTCTGGCTGCTTTTTCTGTGAACCATATCTTTTTCAAACGAAGCGAAAAAGATATGGTTCACATACATGGTTCATTTTTAGTTCACTGAGTAGTCAAATCCAGTGAGCTGCAGATCGTCGATGCTGGTTCCATGGTTCAGATGAATACCAATGGTCAGCGGATTGGTTGCTGTGCTTGCAAAAAGTGAGGGTGGCAGTTTTTCCAGACCAGGATTTCTGTACGGAGGCATCATCTGTCTCGATTGAATCAACAGTATCATTGAAATTAATATTCAATGTGATGGTTCCATCCAGATCAGACCAGCTTGCCTGTGCAAGTCCTTTACCACCATTTGTGCCCCCAACGATCCCATACGCCATAATAAGTAACGTTCAGAGTTCCTTTTGTTGCACCACTTGCCGCATAAACACCTTCTGCCATACCAGAATCAATTGTAACGATTGGTTTTGTGTAATTTTTAGTCATATATATTCACGTCCTTTTCTTGCAAAATCATCCTTGGTTACAATTCTTATTATAGGAGGAAAATCCCGCAAATGTCAATAGATTTGGGGTAAAAAAATGTTACTATTTCGATTAAAAAACAAGAACGTTCCGATAACGTAATGCCAAAATAGATGCAGATAAATTTCCGCCTCTGAATATGGAACAAAATTTACTTTTCAAACTGTGATTTCTGCGGAAAAAGTTTGGAAAAGGCATCGTTCAGTTCCCGTTTTACATGTTCATATGGGATTTCAAAATTGCTGTCATTGATGCAGATGCACTTTGCAGTCTGCTTTGTGATTGTCTTTACCAGTTCCGGGTTTTCCGGTTTTAAATTGAAGTATTTACAGAACTTGTGCGTGTTTCTTGGAACGAAATCACCACTCAGTTTCTGATATTCCCGCAGAACATATTGGCTCACATCATCTTTATGACGAAATGGGTGGCTGCAGACACCGTCTAACAATTCTTCTTCCTTTTTCCCAGAAGAAACGATAAGTCTCCTTTTTTTTTCAAAGGAGACGGGCCATGAACGGTGTAAAAACCGGTAAATCGTGGAAATGCCATTTCCAGAAGATTATATCCAAAGTACATGGGGAGGATATCCGATGTGAAAATAGGCACCTGGCTGCTTTTTTTTCATGTTTTCCCGTTTGTCAAAGTACTTGGCAAGCAGCATAGTATTGTTCAGATAGATATATGGCATAATGGTATCTTCTACGTTTGCAACATCGGGCTGCAGGGCAAGCATATCAACGGGTTTTTCTGTACAAACATCGAGGCCCGAAGCGCCTGATCCGTCAGATCGTTCGAGAGGAGCTGGGAAACGTCTATAGCCCTGTTCTAAATGCTATCAACAACAGCAATCTCGGCAAGAAGGCCGTCATTATGGGCGACGTCTACATGGATTCTCAGAAGGTTGGGCGTGTGGTCGCAAGGCCCGTATTTAAAGAGGGTAACCGCGCCGGGCGAAAATAGCGT
>VOFJ01003680.1_pt1 | contig 15375 bp, 23 predicted proteins | sample 5384081 | NCBI WGS metagenome assembly VOFJ01 (sample SAMN12384729, study PRJNA508395) | human gut metagenome | isolation source: healthy gut I | host: Homo sapiens
CGCCACCTCGAAACACTTCGAGGTATCGGAGCTCTTTTTTACTAAAAAAAGAAGCGGCATTCCAGGAAATATCCTGAAATACCGCTTCTCAATTATCCTAAGTCAAATGACTAATCGAATAAAATTCAGATTAATTATTGGTTTAATCCTAACCAACCTTCAACAGCCTTAGTACCAACCAGATCTGTGTAGGTATAAATATCGTCATCATACAGCTGGATGAACGGTACAGATACGATCTGATCCTCTGTAACAACATCTTTACCAAACTGAGCTTCTGCATCAGCAATCAGATCCTCAGCTTTGATTGTCTTACCGCTAGCTAAAGTAACGGATACAACTTTCTTGCCGCTGATCTCTACTTTTACATCATCCTCAGCGATGCCCTTGTTCTCGATGTCATACTTCTTGGAGGTCTTCTGAACTTTACCTTTGGTATTGGTCAGATAGATATCTCCATCATAGTAGTACAGTCTGTAGTCATCATCTGCATCCAGTCTCCCTTACCATTGAAGTACAGATAATCATCTTTCAGACCATTGTAGCCAAGACCATTCTTACCATTCTTGGTGTTGAAGTAGAATGTGTAATCATCATCGTCGTTCTCTACAGATGTTACGCGGCCAGTCTTCTGATAGCCGTTGTCATCGAAGTAATAGAATCCGCCGTCAGCCTGGCAGTACTGTAAGCCATCCTGCATCTGACCTTTTTCGTTGAATGCGAAGTATTTGCCTTCAACTTTGATTCTCTGAACGTATACAGCTCCGTCATCATCAGCGAAGTCTTTGGAACCGCCATCAGCGTATTTAACATTTCACCATCATCGATGTAGTACCAGTCGGTATCATTGTCAGTCTTCATAGCCTCAGAACCATCGCGCTGAACCCAACCATTACCCCTGGAACCATCTTCAACTTCGTTGTAGTACAGCATCTCGCCAGCAGTTGCTACAGTGCCATCGGTACGAGCAGCATCAAGTTTGCGAATTAGAACCCTACTCAATACTTTCTTGTTGTCGATCCACTCATACAGCATCTGACCATGCTCGTTGAACATATAGAATCTGCCGTTGATTTTTTTCTTCTTGCCTGTGCCATGATATGCTTTACCAGAAGACTGGAACCAGTACCAACCCTTCGTCATCACACGGATCAGAGGTGCTATCATCACACTGACCTTTGTTCTGTCATCATCATCGATATCTTCGTCGCTTAAGTTACCGGATTTCTCCAGCCACAGCCACTGAGACTCAACTCTAGCACCGTCATTCTCATCGCCATAGTAGTACATGTCGTCGTTTACGCTGTCATACTGCCAGCCGAACTGCATCTTACCATCGCTATCGAATAAATAAGTTTTACCATTGATTTTCTTGGTATATCGCTTACTTTTTACCTTTGTTGTTGAAGTAGAACCAATGCTCGCCATCCTCGTCCGGCTCATCCTGATCTTCATCAGATACAGTATATTTCCAAGCATTTGTCAGCATAGCACCAGACTCATCTACATAGTAGTCATCATCTACCCAAGCGTCTGTCAGCATATCGCCGTCTTCGTCAAGATAGAACCACTTACCGCCGTCCTTCTTCCACTCATCGGTTACCATCTCATCATCGCTATCATAGTAGTGCCAAACTCCAGCGTCATCTTTCTGCCAACCAGCTGCGAAAGAAGTCATGGAAGCACCCATAGCGAGTAAAGCTGCTGCAGAAAGTACTGCAACTAATTTAGTCTGCTTTCTCATAATTAATGCACTCTCCTTTTTACTTTTTGAAATATTTTTCTCGAAATCCTAACCGCATTACCTGGTCATTATACTTCGGATATGGAAAATTATCAATAGTTTTTTTTACAGAATTTCCAACTTTTTATTTTGAAGTGGAATATTGTCTGTATTTCCTATGTTTCTCTTCCCTGTGAAGTACTGCCTTTCTCCGATACACCCACATTATAATACACGTTTTTCCAAAATACCATAACATTTATCTGTGCATTTTCTTACGGATTTTTACGAAAATTCTTTATAGTTTCGTAATTGTATTTATATTTGTACAATCCTGTTTTGACCGCCAAAATGCCTGTATTTCCAGTATTTTTTTACGTTTCTTATTTCCCACAGACCACCTTATCAAGCCTTTCGTCACTGTTCACGCATACGTGCCCAGTAACAGTCTTTATTCTCCCCCCCGCAGCATTGCTTTTTTCGTTTACTTTCTCTGTGTTTATGCTATAATGTTCATATATCACTTTTAATTTTATTTTTGAACATACAACAGCTAGAACCTATTTTCACTCTTATCCATCTATAATGATGACGAAATACGTGAATATATAAGAGAAAATAAAAGAATTTAATAATTCAGGAGGTTTTATATGGATCGCTATGGACTGATCTGCCGGAGTTTCTATGAGAATCCGGATGTGACCCAGCGGGAGCTTGCTTCGATTTTGAATCTTTCCCTGGGGACTGTGAATAAATTGCTTGGGACTGCCTGGAGGAGGCATTTCTCATGACGGATATGGATACGGGGAAATATCTGCTGACCGAACAGGGGGCTTAAGTATCTGGAACAATTTAAAGTGGATGGCGCCGTCATTACCGCCGCCGGGTTTGGCTCCCGGTTTGTGCCGCTGACGTTTGAGACGCCGAAGGGGCTTCTGGAAGTGTTTGGCGAGCGGATGATTGAGCGTCAGATCAAGCAGCTCCATGAAGCGGGGATCACGGATATCACAATTATCGTCGGTTATTTAAAGGAAAAGTTTGAATATCTGATCGACAAATATCAGGTCAAACTCCTCTATAACCCGGAGTACGCCACCAAAAATAATCTGGCTACGATCTACCATGCCCGCGAGCTGTTCCGCGGTCGCAATATGTATCTGCTTGTCTCGGACAACTGGATTCGAAATAATATGTACCATAAGTATGAGTGCGGCGCGTGGTACTCTTCCGTTTACATGGATGGTGAAACGTCAGAGTGGTGTCTTTCTTCTAATAAAAAGGGGCGTATCACATCGGTGCAGGTCGGTGGGCATGATTCCTGGGTCATGTATGGACCTGCGTTCCTCTCGCGTGATTTTTTCCAACCAGCTGATTCCGCTCATTGAGGAAGCCTATCATCAGCCTGGCACAGAACAATGGTACTGGGAACAGGTTGTCGTCGATCATATCAAAAGAACTGGATTTTTTTCGATGAACTGCCAGCCGGCGGATCAGGTCTATGAGTTTGAAAACCTGGAAGAACTGCGCCTGTTTGATCCGAAATATCAGAATCATTCGGACAATGCCGCCATGCAGCTGGTCGCACACGTTTTCAATGTAAAAAGAGGAAGCGATACACAACATCCGCTGTCTCAAATCTGGTATGACAAACCAGTCGTTCCTGTTTGAACTGGATGGAAAACATTATATCTGCCGCATTCCGGGTCCGGGAACAGAATTTCTGATTAACCGGAAAGAGGAGGAGGTTGTTTACAAGGCGGTCACACCGCTTGGCATTACCGAACATATTTTGTATTTTGACGGAAAAACCGGCTACAAGATCGCCCAGTATTATGAGGGCGCTCGGAATGCGGATGCAAAGAACCCGCAGGAGATGGCCGCCTGCATGGAGATGCTGCGGAAGCTGCATCATTCCGGCGTGACGGTTCCGCACACGTTCCGCATCCGGGAACGGATTGATTTTATGAGAGGATCTGCCGCGGACGAGGAAATGCTGTTCGAGGACTACCCAGCGGTCCGCGCCCGGATGAATGAAACTGATGGATCGGCTGGATACACTGGAACGTCCTTGCTGCCTCTCCCATATTGACTCGGTTGCGGACAATTTCCTGTTTCTGCCGGACGGCCCCTGCGTCTGATCGACTGGGGAGTATGCAGGCATGTGCGATCCGCTCATTGATATTGCGATGTGCAGTATTTATTCATATTATTCACAGGAAGAGCTTGACCACCTTCTGGAAGAATACCTCCAGCACGCCCCATCGGACGAGGAACGCTTTGTCACGTATGCCTGCGGCGCTCGGCGGTTTTCCTGTGGGCGCTCTGGGCGGTCTTCAAGAGTATGGAAGGGCGCGAATTTGGCGATTACACGATCGTGATGTACCGGTATGCGAAAAATTATTATCGAAAAATTGTTTCCGAGGGCTTGTTAAAATTGTAATATTTCCGTTAGGTATTTTTACATTTTTCTATGTTATACTTATAAAGTAATTTGATATGATACCAGGGTCAAAAAGGTCAGAAGTTCGATGCAAGCTTGCTTGCAGGAGAATTTTTGACCTTGGGACCCGCCAAAAAACATGAGTAAGTAGCCATTTTTCAAAAGAAAAATGAGCGAATTACGAATGTTTTTGAAGATTGCGGAGCATATAGTGCGGAGCAATCTGGTATCAGAGGGGTCAAAATGCTTTTTGCCCCCCAACATCTTTGATATTAATTTCTACTGTAATCATAGATAACGATAAATCACATTGCAAGGGGGATACGCGATGCGGAAAAGATATGCAAAACTGCTTGGGCTTGCCTGCCCTGATCGGTGCCATGGGGCTGCTTCCTTCTTCCCAGAGCCGTGCGGCCGGATGGCTGAAGGACGGAAACTACTGGTACTACATGACCGACGACGGTCAGAAGCATACCGGATGGGTACATATCGGAGAGAAATATTATTATATGGATGATTCGACCGGCAAGATGGTGACCGGTTGGCGTCAGGATTCATCCACTTCCGCCTGGTATTATTTCAACCAGAGCGGCGAGATGATGACCAAATGGCAGAAAATCAACAACTACTGGTACTATTTTAACCAGTACGGTGTGATGCAGAAGGGCTGGCTCCAGCTTGATACGGTCTGGTATTACCTGGGTGAGGATGGACGGATGTTTACCAACTGGCAGAAGATGGACAACGGCACCTGGTACTATTTCGGCACGGACGGGGCGATGCGGACTGGCTGGCAGAAGGTAAACAGCACCTGGTATTATCTCGACGAAAATGGGAAAACTGCTGACCGGTTGGCAGCTCATCAAAAAATGAATACTACTATCTCCATGAGGGCAAGATGCTGACCGGATGGCTCAATGACAGCAACGGAAACACCTACTACATGGACAAGACAGACGGCAATATGAGCCGCGGATGGAAGCAGATCGACGGCACCTGGTACTATTTCAATGAGTACGGACACCGCCAGAAAGGCTGGATTAAGGTATCCGGCACCTACTATTATCTGGATGAGAACGGTAAGATGGCTTCGAACACAACCCGGACGATTGATTCGGTGAAATACACCTTTGCCAAGAGCGGTGCGTGCCAGAATCCACCGTCCAGTCTCTCCGGCATGAGCGACAGCTATTTTGACCCAAGTGCTTCACAGGGGAACAGGGACTTCGTCTGGCAGTTCTTCTTCAAGCAGCACTTTCGGGGCCAGGCGGAACGGCTTCGAACAATTCCAATTCAGGGACCTCCAGTTCAGGTAACACCAACAATTCGAATCGTTCCGATCCTTCGACCAGTTTTACTGCACCGGGAAGTTCCAACAGCTCCAGCTCGTCAAATGGTTCTTCGTCGGGCACAACCGTTCCGATTCCTGGAAGCGGCTACAGCAGCTCCACTTCCACGCCGGGCGGGACTTCCAGTTCGTCAGGCTCTTCGAAAAACCAGACAAGCAGCAGTTCCACCAGCGATACCGGCAATGTACCAAGCCGCATCTACAGCAACGGCACGACTTACACCGCACCGACGACATCAAGCTCCAGCTCGTCAGGCTCTTCGTCAAATTCGTCCGATAAACGGATTAACGGATTTACCTCCAATCAGGGCGATACGATTCAGGAGGGACAGACGCAGGGTCCTGGACGGAAATAAACCGTATTTGCAAAATATATAAGTGTTGTTAAAAAGATTTTGACCAACGATTCATAGCCTATATCGATGGTCAAAATCTTTTTAATTAAAATCATACCTTCTAAAAGCTGCCTACACCTCAAACACCAAATCCCCATAACTCGGGGAACAGCCATAACTCTTTATATACCAGCATTTCCAGCTCGTCTGCCGGTTTACGGAGAGCTACCATCGCCGGGCATACCTCATGCAGATAGGCAAAAATGCTTTTTCTTTGTTATCTTGATCGCAGATGCCTTTGCCAGGATATCTTTGAGTGCCGCCAATGCCACCTTCATCTCTGAGAGTTTATCAGAGGTCTCTAAAAGCAGTTCTTTCTGGACACTGACATCGGCTTCCTCACAGGCAGTCCGTACGGCTGTCAGGGAGGAAGCAAGCTGGGTCGTATATTTGACAACCGCCGGGATGATCTGCTTGCCCGCCATATCGATCATCGTCTTTGCCTCGATGTTGACGGTCTTGGAATATGCCTCATACTCAATCTCGGCGCGGGATTCCAGCTCGGTCGGGTGTACACGCCAAATTCTTCAAAGAGCTTGATCGCTTTCTCTGTCGGATTGCCTCGACAGAATCGATACCTGCTTTCAGGGTTCAGGGAGTCCACGGCGCTCTGCCTCTTTAACCCATTCCTCAGAATAACCATTTCCGCTGAAAATGATGCGGCGGTGCTCTGCAAACAGGCGCTTGATCATGTCATGGACTGCGCTGTCAAAATCATCGCTGTTTTTCCAATTCGTCCGCAGCCTCTTTAAACGCCTCTGCCACGATCGTGTTGAGCACGACGTTCGGGGATGAAACAGAATCCGAAGAACCAACCATACGGAACTCGAATTTATTACCGGTAAACGCAAACGGTGAAGTACGGTTGCGGTCGGTTGCATCCTTGACGAAATCCGGAAGTGTCGCTACTCCCGTCTGAAGTACCTCGCCCTGCTTAGAATGTGCGGCTTCGCCCGTGCTGCACAGCTGATCGATAACATCCTCCAGCTGCTCGCCCAGGAAAATAGAGATGATCGCTGGCGGCGCCTCTGCCGCACCCAGACGATGATCGTTGCCCGGAATCGCGGTGGACTCGCGCAGCAGATCCGCGTGTCTGTCAACTGCTTTCATGATGCACGCCAGAACCAGAAGGAACTGTACATTTTCGTGCGGCGTCTCGCCCGGATTCATCATGTTGATGCCGTCGTCGCTCGTCAGGGACCAGTTGTTGTGCTTACCGGAACCATTGATTCCATCAAATGGTTTCTCATGCAGCAGACAGGTCAGACCGTGATGTCCTGCGACACGCTTCATCGCCTCCATGACCATCTGGTTGTGATCGACTGCCAGATTTGACCTGACAATAGGTTGGTGCCAATTCATGCTGTGCTGGTGCAACTTCGTTGTGCTGTGTCTTTGCACTGACACCCAGACGCCACAGTGTCTCATTTAACTCTTTCATGAATGCACCGACTCTCGGACGGATGCTTCCAAAATAGTGATCATCCATCTCCTGTCCCTTCGGCGGCATCGCGCCGAATAAGGTACGTCCGGTGTAGATCAGGTCTTTTCTCTTTAAATATTTGTTCTTATCAACCAGAAAATACTCCTGCTCCGGTCCCACATACGGAATCACACGGTGGGAAGTCGTATTTCCAAACAGGCGGAGAATCCGGAGTGCCTGCTCGTTGATTGCCTGCATGGAACGCAGCAGCGGTGTCTTCTTATCCAGTGCTTCGCCGCGGTACGAGCAGAATGCAGTCGGTATGTAGAGTGTCACGCCCAGCGTATCTTCCCGCAGAAATGCCGGGAAGTACAATCCCAGGTTGTATAGCCGCGTGCCTCAAAGGTGGAACGAAGTCCGCCCGACGGAAACGAGGATGCATCCGGCTCGCCCTTAATCAGCTCTTTACCGGAAAACTCCATGATAACGCGTCCGTTGGAATCCGGTACGGAGATAAACGCATCATGTTTTTCTGCCGTGATGCCGGTCAGCGGCTGAAACCAATGGGAATAATGCGTCGCACCGCGCTCGATCGCCCAGTCTTTCATCGCGTGTGCGACAACATCTGCGATGGACGGATCCAGCTCAGCTCCGTCTTCAATGGTTTTCTTCAGTTTTTTTGTAAACACTTTTCGGAAGGCGTTCCTGCATCGCCTTGTCATTAAACACATTTTTTCCGAAAATTTCCGGTACGTTGATAATCTCGCTCATTCAATCCCTCACATTAATATGAAAACAGACCGGACCGCCGGTATGTATATCCGCGTTGCGAAATGTACATCCCTGCAGTCCGGTCATGAACCTTACTTATTCATCAGGCTTTTCCGATAGAACCGAACAGTTCCATCTTTGTCTTAACCGTCTCTTTGATCGCCTCAAAACCAGGTGCAAGAAGTTTACGCGGGTCAAATCCTTTTGCCCTGCTGATCCTTACCAGCCTCGATATACTGGCGGGTTGCCTCTGCAAATGCCAGCTGGCACTCAGTATTTACATTAATCTTCGCTACACCTAAAGAAATGGCTTTTCTTTATCATATCTTCCGGAATACCGGTACCACCGTGAAGAACCAGCGGCATATCGCCTACTTTTTCTTTTACAGCTGATCCAGCGTCTCAAGGCTTAAGCATGGCCAGTTTGCCGGATATTTGCCGTGGATATTGCCGATACCTGCTGCCAGCATATCAACTCCGAGGTCTGCAATCGTCTTGCACTCGTTCGGATCTGCACATTCGCCCCATACCGATCACGCCGTCTTCCTCGCCGCCGATGGAACCAACCTCAGCCTCCAGGGAAATACCTTTCTCCGCGCAGACTTTGACTAATTCTTTGGTTTCTCTACGTTCTCGGCGATCGGATAATGCGATCCGTCAAACATGATGGATGAAAAACCTGCTTCGATGCATTTGTAGCATCCTTCGTAGGTTCCGTGATCCAGATGCAGCGCAACCGGAACCGTGATGTTCAGCTCTTCGATCATCGCTTTTTACCATCGCAGATACTGTCTTAAAGCCAGTCATATACTTGCCTGCGCCCTCAGAAACACCTAAGATAACCGGTGAGTTCTGCTCCTGTGCCGTCAGTAAAAATTGCTTTGGTCCATTCAAGATTGTTGATGTTGAACTGACCAACCGCATATTTGCCATCTCTTGCCTTCTGAAGCATTTCCTTCGCACTAACTAACATATACAAACCTCCTCGTTGTCTCTTTTGATCTAACCAGAGTCTATTATATACCATAATTCAGTATTTGCCTAGCCTGTCAAAAAAATAACAGGCAATTATTTTAATATTTTGTAACTTTTTACTGTAAAATCTCGAAACGGTCTTCTCCATCTCCTCCGGCTTGCACTGGCGGTTGTGACGGATCTCTGCCTTGCGGATCTCCTCGATCGCCTGCGGGATCTTTCACGCCGGATGCTTTCTCCATCTCGTCGATAAGCTCGAACTCGCCCTTGCCTTCTTCGCTGCCGAAGATTGCCTTCATGACGCTGCGGGGAGAATTTATATGGGCTTGCCGTCGATGCGATAACTGTCTTCTTGGTATCGCCTGTCTCCCTTCACATAGTTATGGTATACGCAGGATGCAACGCCGGTATGCGTATCGATCATATAACCGGTCTCATCGTAGAGACGCTTGATCTCGACTGCATTTGCCGCCTGATCGGCATAACCGCCGACAAAAATCTGCCATGCGCGCACGCATCTTATCGGTAACCGAATATTTGCCATCTTTCGAAAGCTCTTCCATGCGTTTCTTGGTCTCCTCCGCATCGCAGCCGGTGGAGAGATAAATCAGACGTTCCAGGTTGCTGGAAATCAGAATATCCATCGACGGGGAAGAGGTCAGGATGAATGGACGGTTCTTGTCATATACGCCTGTCTTAAAGAAGTCGTACAGAACTTTATTGTCATTGGACGCGCAGATCAGCTTGTCGATCGGCACACCCATCTGTTTTGCAAAATAAGCAGCTAAGATATTGCCGAAGTTTCCGGTCGGAACGGTTACATTGATCTTCTCACCGTTCTCGATCTCGCCGTTTTCAAGCAGTTTTTGCATACGCATATACATAGTATACAACCTGTGGTACGAGACGACCGATGTTGATGGAGTTTGCGGAAGAGAGCTGATAGCCTCTGCCTGCTAATTCTTTGGCAAATTCTTTGTCACCAAAAATTTTCTTGACGCCGCTCTGTGCATCATCAAAGTTTCCGGAAATACCGACAACGCTTGTGTTCGCGCCCTTCTGGGTCAGCATCTGCAGCTCCTGCACACGGCTGACGCCGTCCTTCGGGTAAAAATACGATAATTCTGGTTCCCTCAACGTCTGCAAAACCAGCCATCGCTGCCTTTCCGGTATCGCCGGAGGTTGCCGTCAGGATCACGATCGTGTTCTCCGCATGGTTCTTCTTCGCCGATACGGTCATCAGATGCGGCAGGATCGAGAGCGCCATATCCTTGAAGGCAATCGTGCTTCCGTGGAACAGCTCCAGATAATATGCTCCGTCTGCTTTGACAAGCGGCGCAATCTCTTCCGTATCAAACTTACTGTCGTAAGCGCGCTCGATACAGTTTTTCAGTTCTTCCTCTGTAAAATCTGTCAGGAACTGCTTCATAACTGCATAAGCTACTTCCTGATATGTTTTATGGGATAATTCTTCTAGGCTGCAATCTAGCGCCGGGATATGATCCGGCATGAACAGGCCGCCGTCATCTGCCAGACCCTTTAAAATCGCCATCGAAGCCGTTACGTTGTTTTCACCGCCACGGGTACTGCTGTAATTGATTGCCATGATTTTCATCCTCTCTTTTTTATCTTTTCCCCGTCGTCCCCATCTTTGCAAAGGATGCCGGAGTCAAACTTTCTGCCATGTAAGTGTTCTGTGTGGTTTTTGCAGTTCTCCCGCAAAGTTACGGGACCCCATGCTCACTTTAGTTAAAAATTCTATCATACTTTATGGCACAGCGCAAGAAAAATTCCCCCTTAATACGTGATCTTCCAGCGCCCAAACAATCCCTTCTTAAAATGGGAAAACCGCCGTGAAGCACTCTCATTTCCCATCTCGATCGCCTTCTGGTAGCACTGTGCCGCCCGCTCGAGATCTTCCGGGGATTCATTTTTCCGTTCGTAGATAAATCCAAGCTCATAGAGTGCATATCCGTCACATTCCGTCTGTGCCGCCCGCTCAAAAGCTCCTTCGCCTTATTTTCATCGGCAGTGCAGCCTTCTCCCTTCATATAGAGATAGCCTAACTTGGATGCAGACTGCAGGCTTCCGGCTTCTTCGCACCGGTTCAGCCACTCAAATGCTTTTGCATAATCGCGGTCTACTCCCTCTTCGCCCTGGAAATACAGGCATCCAAGAATCTCCATGCACTCTGGATTTCCATGCGAAGCGCCTTTTTCGTACCAGGAAACTGCCTGCTTCATATCAATCTCGCCGTTCAGACCATCCCGCTAGATATTTCCAAGCGCCAGACTTGCCTGTCCGTCCGTCTCGATCCCAGCTGCCTCCCGCAGAAGTTTTTCTGCCGGACAGTGTCCTGCTCATCGGACGGGCGCAGATACAGGCGGGCTAACGGAAGCGCCACCTCTTTGATGCCTGCCGCATATGCTTTTTCCATACCAGTAAAAACGCTTTTTCATCATCGCGCTCCACCAGCTCATCCTGATAAAACAGATTTCCAAGTTCTTCAAAGCTCTCCGCCTCGTTCCGCGCTGCGGCGTTTTCCAGCGCCTGGACGGCCGCCTGAATATCGCGCTCTGTGCCCTGTCCGTTTAAATACATCTGCCCCAGATACAGCATGGCGCGGGAAGACCCCTGCTTTGCCGCCGCATAGTCATATTGGAATGCAGCTTCCCAGTCTTCTTCCTGGCGGTAATGTTCCCCATCTGGAAGAGTCCCCAGACCTCCCCGCTGGCGGCGCACTGATTCGCCCAGCGAAGTGCCTCTTTTTCATCTTTTTTCCCGGTATGTACCATTCTGGCAGCATTTTCCCATCTTAACCATCGCCGGGATAATGCCGCCGTCCGCCGCCCGTTCGTACCAGAAGAGGCACTGCTCACGGGCGCTCTCAGTCTGCGGCATATAATCGGCCAGATCTTCCCACTCAACTGCCTCGCCCATCTGCCATGCGGCATAGACATCGCCCATCTCAGCGGCATCCCGCACCTGACGGTAACTTTCCTCGATGGAATAACGTGCCGACTGCTTCATCTGTTCGTCATACTGACCGGCGCGCAGCGCTCCTAACACTGCCCGGGCACTTCCCGCCGAAGCCCCCCGCAGGTAACATTCATACGCTTTTTTCTCATTGAACCCGACAGCCCCGTCCCCCCAGCTGTAACAGTGTCCTAAAAAGAACCATGCTTCTGCATCGCCCGCATATGCCGCCTCTTCCAGCCAGGTAACTCCCTGGGCGTACATCGCATCGTTACACTGTTTCCAGATCTGGTCTGCACCTTTCTCACATAAGCCTGTCATCAGGATTGTCATATATCATTCATCCGCCTTCCACACGAAATTGTATCAATTAAAACTTTCTGCCTCCGCCGCCGTGCATCCTTCCGCTGCTGCCCTGATGTATGGTCGTCCTTCCAGCCGAACCGTCCGAAGCGCCGGACCCGGATTTTTCGGAATCCGTCTGGTCACTACCGACCGGTTTACAAACTGCTCCTCATTTTGGACAAAATGCAGCGCACTGTCCGCCCGGTATGCCATATGGAAACCCAGCGACTGGCGGTGTTCTTTCTGCATCTTATACTGGCGCATCACCGAAAAAGCACGGGAGTGCCGCCACGATTGCAGCCGCGACCGCCGCAAACAGCGCCTCATACCATTCTAAGGAATGTTTTTTCTCCTCGCGCACCTGCGTATACTGTCCCGCCGGAACGCCCATCTCCAGATAATTTTCGATGCGTCGATCGCCCCCAGAGCGCCTTCTGCATAGTTTCCATCCGCCACGCTGTCATATGCCGCATCCAGCACCTTCTCTACCCGCGCATCCGTCAGCACTTTCATCGCATACCCGGTGGTAGAAACATATATCTCCCGGTTGTCCATATCGATCGAAAGCAGAATACCACTCGCATCGTCCCCGACGCGCCCAGTCCGTGGCTGTCGTAAAATCATCGGCATAGCTTTCCGCCGATTCTCCCCTGTGCGTCCTCGACTGTCAGTACCGCCAGATCGGCATCCTGTGAATCACGCACCTCATCGATCCGTGTCTCCAGCTCCTGCACTTCTTCCGCGCTGAACAGTCCCGCCTCGTCGAAGACGCGCGTGCCTTCCGCCGCCCATATAGGGCTGACCTGTGAAAATGAAATAAATGCTGCAACAAAGAAGCATATAAAATCTTTCAGCCGTCCATATTTCTTCTTTTTCTGTGTGACTCCCGCATTTTGATTCTCTATCATATCAGGTATCCTCCCAGCAGCAAAAGTACAAACACAGGAATGAAAATCGTCAAAAACAGGCGCACCAGTTTTTTCGAATCAACCGGCAGGACGCCGCAGACCTTTCCATTTTCCCCATTCATCGCAAAATAGTACATCTGACCGCTCTTCGGATCCGGATAGGTCATCATCCACACCGGAAGCATGGCATAGTTCCATTTTTCCCCCGTGATGGTCTCCCGATGGTTCCGGATATCCACATGATCGTAGCCGGAGACGCTATTTTGCAGGGATTCTCTCGTATACTGCTTGATCTCCTGCTCAATCTCCTGTGTAAATTCTTCCTTTTCCCGGTCGCGCCGCTCCGCTCTAAATCCCAGAAAATAGCCTGCCTGAAACGGGCGCAGCTTCTTCATATCAAACGGAAGCACGGTCTCGGCAAGGCTGCGGTCCGCCTGCTTTAACGCGTTGCGCGCCACATCCTTGATGGGAAGCTCCGCCTTTTTCTCCAGATGGTAACGGCTCGTCTCGATATACTCGATCTCCCCCGCCACCGTCACGCGTTTCCGCAGCGCCTCCGCCTGCATCTCACCGGATACCTGGCAGCTATACATCCAATATGGATAATAAATTCCTTCCAGATACTCCATCTGACGCGGCGAGTAGAAATCATCCGGCACATACTTTTTCTTCTGAATCCAGTTTTTAAAGATTTCTTTTGCCTTTTTTCTTGTCGATCTCAAACGGAATCAGACCGTCCGGGCGGTATTTGCCGTCCAGGCTTCCCGAAAGAACCACCGGATTGTGACAGTAACAGCAGTACGTGGACGCCGTCGTCTCCTGTGCCACAATCTCCGCGCCGCAGCTCGGGCAGGTATAGAGAACCATCTTAGACTCCGCCTGCTTCTGGCTCTCTATCTTTTCCGCTTCCGGCATTCCACCCGGCTTCGAAGCTTCCTCTGACTTTCTGGCTGCCTCTTCCATCTCTTTCAATGCCTCTTCCGTAAACGCTGAGAGGCAGTATTCACATTTAAATTTCTGCGTCTTCGGATCAAACACCAGCCCGCCGCCGCAGTTTGGACACTTATATGATTGTATCTCCATACGCCCTATGACCTCGGTTTTCCGCATTCGGAACAAAACTTACCTGTATTGACCGTTCCGCAGCTGCAGGTCCACGGACCGGCTGGTCTTGGCTTGCCGCACTCGGAGCAGAACTTTCCGTGGTTGACATTGCCGCACTCACAAGTCCAGGATTCTGCCGGAGCTGCCGCACTACCCCTGCGGTGCTGCGTTCTGTCCTGCCGGTTGTGCATAGCCGCCCTGTGGTGCCGCATTCATCTGTCCCGTCTGCTGTGCATAACCACCCTGCGGCGCTCCATTCGCCTGCCCCGGCGCATAGCCGCCCTGCGGTGCCGCATATCCCTGCCGCGCCGCCTGCTGCATCTGCATCTGCTGCAGGTTGGACGCCGATGCGGCGCCCATAAATCCGCCGCCGAAGTTCATGCCGGCGCCCATTCCCATGAAGCCTGCCATCGCACCGCTTCCGTTAGAACCGGCTGCCTCAAAGCCGCGTGCCATCGCGCCCTGTACATACCCCTCGCGCACCGACGGGTCGCCGAGCATCGCGCCCTGATTCCGCATATTGATGAGTTTCTGCGATTCTTCATCATAGGAAATGCTGGCGATACCGACTGACTGGATCTCCATGCCACGCAGACGGTTCCACTCTTCATCCAACGTCTCCGCCATATATCGTCCCAGTTCCCTGCCTTTGGAGGCTACAAAGGAAATCCGCACACCATCCGCCGACATCTGGTTGATCGAGGTCTGCAGCGCTTCCAGGAACTCCGCTAAATACTGCTCATTGATGGAATCAATCTCCACCTGATCCTGATTTTTCGGAATAGCCTCCGCATAAAATTTCAATGGATCCGTGATCTTGATGGAGTAAGTTCCATGTGCGCGCAGAAACAGCTCGGAATTATAGAATAAATCAAAATAGTTGATCGGCGTCCGTGTGCCGAACTTGATTCCCCTTGATCTCCTGGAGATTAATATAGTAGACCTTCTGTGCACAGTTCTGGGCACC
>VOFJ01003683.1_pt1 | contig 15360 bp, 21 predicted proteins | sample 5384081 | NCBI WGS metagenome assembly VOFJ01 (sample SAMN12384729, study PRJNA508395) | human gut metagenome | isolation source: healthy gut I | host: Homo sapiens
GATTAGTAACAGTCAGCTCCACATGTTTGCCGGCACTTCCACCCTCTGCCCTATCTACCCTCGTCGTCTTCAAGGGGTCTTACTAACTTGACGTTATGGGATATCTTATCTTGAGGGGGCTTCACGCTTAGATGCCTTCAGCGTTTATCCTTCCCGGCTTGGCTACCCTGCCATGCATCTGGCGATGCAACAGGTACACCAGCGGCCAGTCCATCCCGGTCCTCTCGTACTAAGGACAGCTCCTCTCAAATATCCTACGCCCACGCCGGATAGGGACCGAACTGTCTCACGACGTTCTGAACCCAGCTCGCGTACCGCTTTAATGGGCGAACAGCCCAACCCTTTGGGACCTACTACAGCCCCAGGATGCGATGAGCCGACATCGAGGTGCCAAACCACTCCGTCGATGTGAACTCTTGGGAGTGATAAGCCTGTTATCCCCAGGGTAGCTTTTATCCGTTGAGCGATGGCAATCCCACTTTATACCACCGGATCACTAAGTCCTATTTTTCGTACCTGCTCCACCTGTCGGTGTCGCAGTCAAGCTCCCTTCTGCCTTTTGCACTCTTCGAATGGTTTCCGACCATTCTGAGGGAACCTTTGAGCGCCTCCGATACCCTTTCGGAGGCGACCGCCCCAGTCAAACTCCCCACCTGACATTGTCCACCAGCCGGATCACGGCTGCATGTTAGAAATCCAATACCGCAAGGGTGGTATCCCAAGGGCGACTCCACACAAACTGGCGTTCATGTCTCCTAGTCTCCCACCTATCCTGTACATGCAATATCGAATCCCAGTATCAAGCTAGAGTAAAGCTCCATGGGGTCTTTCCGTCCTGGCGCAGGTAACCAGCATCTTCACTGGTATTTCAATTTCACCGGGTGCATTGTTGAGACAGTGCCCAAATCATTACGCCTTTCGTGCGGGTCGGAACTTACCCGACAAGGAATTTCGCTACCTTAGGACCGTTATAGTTACGGCCGCCGTTTACTGGGGCTTTAAGTTCAAAGCTTCGCTTGCGCTAACCTCTCCCCTTAACCTTCCAGCACCGGGCAGGCGTCAGCCCATATACCTCACCTTTCGGTTTTGCATAGACCTGTGTTTTTGCTAAACAGTTGCTTGGGCCATTTCTCTGCGGCCACTCTCATGGCACTCCTTCTCCCGAAGTTACGGAGTCATTTTGCCGAGTTCCTTAACAATACTTCTCCCTGTCGGCCTTAGGATTCTCTCCTCATCCACCTGTGTCGGTTTACGGTACGGGTATGATATAAACAATAGCGGCTTTTTCTTGGCAGTTAGCTCACGCTCTTCCCTACTCTTTTTTCGGTCCGCATCACGTCTTCCCGTTGTCTGCCGGATTTTCCTGACAGACCGGATACCTCGCTTGCACCGGGCTTTCCATTCCCGGCTCGCGCTCTCTCCCCTGCGTCCCCACAGTTCTGTTATATCATAGTACAGGAATTTCAACCTGTTATCCATCGACTACGTCTTTCGACCTCGCCTTAGGGCCCCGACTTACCCAGCGCAGATCAGCTTTACGCTGGAAACCTTAGATATTCGGCCAAGAGGATTCTCACCTCTTTCTCGCTACTCATTCCGGCATTCTCTCTTCTTAAAAATCCACTGCTCCTTTCGGTACAGCTTCGTCTCTTTAAGAATGCTCCTCTACCAATTAACATTCGTTAATTCCTGAGCTTCGGCAGTGTGTTTCAGCCCCGGACATTTTCGGCGCAGGACCTCTCGACCAGTGAGCTATTACGCACTCTTTTAATGTATGGCTGCTTCTAAGCCAACATCCTGGTTGTCTTCGAAATCCCACATCCTTTTCCACTTAACACACATTTTGGGACCTTAGCTGCAGGTCTGGGCTCTTTCCCTTTTGACTACCCAACTTATCTCGTGCAGTCTGACTCCCATACATCATCTACGCGGCATTCGGAGTTTGATATCTCTTAGTAAGCTTTGACGCCCCCTTAAGAATTCAGTGCTCTACCTCCCGCAAGACTCGTATGAGGCTAGCCCTAAAAGCTATTTCGAGGAGAACCAGCTATCTCCGGGTTCGATTGAATTTCTCCCCTATCCACACCTCATCCCCACCCTTTTCAACGGATGTGGGTTCGGCCCTCCATTGCCTTTTACGGCAACTTCAGCCTGGACATGGATAGATCACCCGGTTTCGGGTCTACTCCGACTGACTTGTCGCCCTGTTAAGACTTGGTTTCCCTTCGGCTCCGGGCCTTAAGCCCTTAACCTCGCCAGCCAGCGTAACTCGCCGGACCGTTCTACAAAAAGTACGCGGTTCATCATATAAAGATGTTCCACAGCTTGTAAACACAGGGTTTCAGGTTCTTTTTCACTCCCCCTCCCGGGGTTCTTTTCACCTTTCCTTCACAGTACTATGCGCTATCGGTCACTAAGGAGTATTTAGCCTTACGGGGTGGTCCCCGCTCATTCCCAAGGTTTCTCGTGTCTCGTGGTACTCTGGATCCCGCTCTTGCTGACTCGTCTTTCGCTTACGGGGCTTTCACCCTCTCTGGCTGGCTTTCCCAAAACCATTCTGCTAAACTTATCAGATCAATTACGCGGTCAGAACCCCGGATGCACGCATTCCGGTTTGGGCTCTTCCGTTTTCGCTCGCCGCTACTCACAGAATCACTTGTTGTTTTCTCTTCCTCCGGCTACTTAGATGTTTCAGTTCACCGGGTTCCCTTCCTAACGTTATGGATTGGCGTTAGGATACTTGAGGTTTGCTCAAGTAGGTTTCCCCATTCAGAAATCTCCGGATCAATGGATATTTGCTCCTCCCCGAAGCTTTTCGCAGCTTATCACGTCTTTCATCGGCTCTTAGTGCCAAGGCATCCACCATACGCTCTTATCAGCATAACCAACAGACAAAAAACACGGGTTGGTTTCTCATCGACACATACTAGCGTGTATGCGTTGGTAATAGGTCAATTTCTTTTTTAAGTCTGTTTTCTTCAGACTTTTTAGTTAATGTTTGTTAACATTACCTCGGATGTCTTGATTAGATATTTTTTAATCTTATCATCTATATTTCTTTGTATGCAATTTCAACTCGTTTTTTCAATATGCTCGTATTCTGAATTGATGTTTAAATTGAGTTATTTTTGGCATTTAACTCTTGCGGATGCAAGGCAGGTGCTAATTTTTTTATCCTCTAATCACGGCGAAATCAGTTATCTTTTTTTTTCAAGGTACATTGTTCGGCCGCTGTTATTCAACCAATGGAGATGGTCTTAACCATCGTGTTCGGGGTGGTTATTAACTTGTTGCTCATCGGCCGTTTATCTGTTTGGATATTTAATTTTGTTCGGGATGGGAACTTTTTAGGCCACCTTCTCAATGGGCTTGCTGCATCGAGTGCCACCATCCCGTTAAGGTTTCATTATTCAAGGGATTTTCTGGCATCCTTCGATTGCCACTAAATTCATCTGCGCAGCAGTTCATTATTTTGTTTCGAACTAAGTTCGCATCCTGTCCGTTTTCGAAATCGTTAAGTGGATTAATAACCCAACAGTAAAAAATGTTTTCTTCGCCTTAGAAAGGAGGTGATCCAGCCGCACCTTCCGATACGGCTACCTTGTTACGACTTCACCCCAGTTATCGAACCTGCCTTCGGCAGCTCCCTTCCTTGCGGTTGGGTCACTGACTTCGGGCGTTCCTGACTCCCATGGTGTGACGGGCGGTGTGTACAAGACCCGGGAACGTATTCACCGCAGCATTCTGATTCTGCGATTACTAGCGATTCCAGCTTCGTGTAGTCGGGTTGCAGACTACAGTCCGAACTGAGACGTTATTTTTGAGATTTGCTCGGCCTCGCGGCTTTCGCTTCCCTTTGTTTACGCCATTGTAGCACGTGTGTAGCCCAAGTCATAAGGGGCATGATGATTTGACGTCATCCCCGCCTTCCTCCAGGTTATCCCTGGCAGTCTCCTCAGAGTGCCCATCCAAAATGCTGGCTACTGGGGATAAGGGGTTGCGCTCGTTGCGGGACTTAACCCAACATCTCACGACACGAGCTGACGACAACCATGCACCACCTGTCACCGGTGCCCCGAAGGGAAACACATTACATGTTCTGTCACCGGGATGTCAAGACTTTGGTAAGGTTCTTCGCGTTGCTTCGAATTAAACCACATGCTCCACCGCTTGTGCGGGTCCCCGTCAATTCCTTTGAGTTTCATTCTTGCGAACGTACTCCCCCAGGTGGAATACTTATTGCGTTTGCTGCGGCACCGAAGAGCAATGCCCCCCAACACCTAGTATTCATCGTTTACGGCGTGGACTACCAGGGTATCTAATCCTGTTTGCTCCCCCACGCTTTCGAGCCTCAGCGTCAGTTATCGTCCAGTAAGCCGCCTTCGCCACTGGTGTTCCTCCTAATATCTACGCATTTCACCGCTACACTAGGAATTCCACTTACCCCTCCGACACTCTAGACTGACAGTTTCCAATGCAGTACCGGGGTTGAGCCCCGGGCTTTCACATCAGACTTGCCGCACCGCCTGCGCTCCCTTTACACCCAGTAAATCCGGATAACGCTTGCACCATACGTATTACCGCGGCTGCTGGCACGTATTTAGCCGGTGCTTCTTAGTCAGGTACCGTCATTTTTTCGTCCCTGCTGATAGAGCTTTACATACCGAAATACTTCTTCACTCACGCGGCGTCGCTGCATCAGGGTTTCCCCATTGTGCAATATTCCCCACTGCTGCCTCCCGTAGGAGTTTGGGCCGTGTCTCAGTCCCAATGTGGCCGGTCACCCTCTCAGGTCGGCTACTGATCGTCGCCTTGGTAGGCCGCTGCCCTGCCAACTAGCTAATCAGACGCGGGTCCATCTCACACCACCGGAGTTTTTCACACCGCACCATGCGGTGCTGTGCGCTTATGCGGTATTAGCAGCCGTTTCTAACTGTTGTCCCCCCCAGTGTGAGGCAGGTTATCCACGCGTTACTCACCCGTCCGCCACTCAGTCACTAAAACTTCATCCGAAGAAATCTGTAAAAAGTGCTTCGTTCGACTTGCATGTATTAGGCACGCCGCCAGCGTTCATCCTGAGCCAGGATCAAACTCTCATGTTAAAAAGTTTTTAATCCAGTTTCAGAATCAATCTGGCTTTTTTTAAATCAGAAACAAGTTCCTACCGGAATCTTGATTCAGGTTTTACTGTTTTAAGGTTTGCTTTATTTCGTCTCTGCTGTTTCGTTCGAACTAAATTTTTTTCGCGAAATTGACTTGAATTGTTTCAATGAATCTTTCAAGGTTTTTCACTGTTCAGTTATCAATGTTCTCTGTTGTTTCGTTCAGCAGCAACTTTGATATATTATCATAATGTTTCTTTGTTTGTCAACAACTTTTTTTATTTTATTTTGCCTCGTTATGAAGTGGTTTGTTATCACTTACTTGCGACAGCTCGTTAATAATAACAAACCACAATTCATTTGTCAACATCTTTTTGACAAAAAATTACATTTCTTTTTGTCGAAAATCACCATTCTATCTTCATCTTACAAGTGACATCGCCATTCTGCGGTAAAAGTATGCCTTTTTCCACGGATTGCAACGCTGTATGCCAATATTTTCCGGCAGTGCCATTCCCATGTACCCACTATCTCCTATAAGATGGATGTCTGCACCCGCCATTTCCACACATCAATGATCTGTCGGATTGTTTCTTCGTCCGCTCCTTCCTGGGAAGTTCAATTGTAATTCATCGCAAGTACACCTTTTCATGTGCGGTTTTGATCAATTCATTTGCATGCTCCATGGTAAATCCGGAACAGTACCAGGTGCCGGAAGTAAAGGACATCTGCCCCTGCTTCAATAAATGTCTCAGCATCTTCTTTTGTCAGTATTTTTTTTTCCTCCTGCTTCTGAGAGAATGCCGGATGCATGCATTTTTTCCTGCTGTCAGGGATCACCTGTCGCCGACTGCCTCGTTTAAATCAGCTAATGCCTTTGTAATTGCCTTGTTATCAACGCCAACACCCGGATTTCCGGTAAGAACGATCATGTCAACGCCCATGTCCGTTTTTTTTGCATTTTTCCACGGTTGCGCGCCGTCCTTCTCCGGTAAGACTCCACACCGATTTTTTCTCCATCATTGCGGACTGCCGCCGGTTCTAAATTAATTGCAACCATCCTTCCGGTCAGACGTTTGACCTCATGTATAGTATCTTCCGGGGCAACTTCCGGTAATCCATTGATCACAGGATGATCCACGTCAAAAAATATTCAGCATGATAATATCCGCACCAAGAGAAGTTACAAATTCTGCATTTGTAATATTTACGAGCATTGGTGTCACTGTACCGATCGTCTCTGCTGCAAGCACTCTTCCTTCGCTGTCCGCAATGGACTGTAATAATTCTTTTTTTATGATAGGCAGCCAGTTCTCTGGCTGAACAGTCAATATATCTTTTTTCCCATTCCTTTTTCCTCTTTTCTGCCTGATGCAAAATGTCTCTGCTTTAAAATTTTCACTGTGCCTTCTGTGCAAACTCTGTGAAATATCTTTTATTTCTCTCATATTTCACATTCTCTGCATTTTCTAACACTTTATTGCGATACTCTTCTATTTTCTGCGATGTTATTAAAGGAAATCTCCTGCGGCTGATCATACTTTCCCATATAAAAAAAAAGATATATTTTCCTGCTCTTCCATGGATTTATAATTCATATATATGGTATAATCCTCATAACCGTTTACCATCTCCCAATAAATCCCGTAATCTTCTCCCTGCAGATGATACAGATTTAAATAGTCATGCAGACTGTCAAACTCCCTGTCAATATACTTTTCCTCACACCTTGATTTATAATATTCCTTTCCTGAATATTTCACATGATCACTGATTTCTCCTGGTAATGCCATTGCAATTACTATAAAATTAAATACCACGATCACTGACACTATGCATTTTATAACAAAAGGGAACACTTTTACGCTGTAATCTCCAGTTTCATCCCGAAAAGAAAAAAAGGTGATATTAATTTTCTTCATATTCCCCCCCTTTCTCTCAAAAAATTATTTTTACAAAAGTTTCCTCCTCATCATAATATCGATCGCACTTTACAAATTCATTCACTTCTTCCTCTGTCATTTCCAAAGTCCCCATTAATGTTGCAATCGTATTCTGCTGGATTTCACTGAAATATTTCTGGTTTTCCTGAAATTCAATTTCACTGATACGATAATCATCCTGAAGCAAAATTTCATGCGCATAGTATAGGATATCTTCCACTTCATATGCCCTTGGCGTTTTGTCACTTTCCCAGTCAGACTTCTCCCCTTAAATCCATCACATCTTCTATAAAATGGCTGTATCTATCATAGATATCTACACGTTCTGTATACTTTTCATACCCGTCCTCTGCATAAACTTCATACTCATGCAGATACGCATCCAACGCTGCATTATCTCCTGTCTTGAAAATTTCTTTCTGTCGCTTCTACCGATGCTGATCTTTTCTGATGTTCTGTATGCTTTTCATCCACATAGCCTAAAATGAAAAAGACAAGAAATAAAACAACAAGAAGTACAACTGCCAGCAAAAGAATGATATTCATAATTTTATTAGCAACATAAAGCGGCATGGAATGTAACACTTTTTGCTTTGGTAAGAAGTGTTTTTTCTTGTTTCTGTCTTCCTCCTTTTCCCATTCCATACCAAGTTTATTTGGCTCTCCACAATAAGGACATTTTGTCTCTCTGGCTGGATAATCATATCCACACTTTGAACATTTCATATACTTTTACTCCATTTTGTCTTTTAATCGGCTGATTGCAAGTTTCTGTAACGCTTCTGTAATCTGATCTTTATCATCGTAAGTCAACCCACCGGCTTTATCTATGCAGGACTTTATCTCATCCTCAGATATCTCGTAGTGTTCCTTCATATAATCATAACAATATTCTTTGTAATATGCCACAGCATCCTCTTCCTCATACTTGTAATATGCGTCCGTCGCCTCCTGACATTCATTTAATATACTAACGATGTAACTGATGTTGCTCAATGCATCTGCCTTATCATTCTCTACGATCCATTGCAGATAAGAATCATCCTCGTCATTCAGATAATTCAAATAACGCCGCATTCCCGCAATCTCTGTATATTTATCAAAATAAGACTGATAGGTATATTCCACTGTTTTCAGATATTCACAGATTCCCCATAATCTCCGCTCTGATACAGGCTTTTTCTAATTTTTCCAGATTCTTCTGTTCTACCCGATAAGATACTTTATGGGAAATACTGGAAACAATAAATACAATGATACAGATCACTGCAACCATTATCACTGCCGCTATCCCAAGCTTTGCTGTCCACGACATTCCTTTGCCAGCCACTTTTTCCGGCATTTCCTTCCACCGTTTTTTTCACGTTCCAGCTCATTCATCATGTCCTCATGCACCTGGACAGATTTGCCAAAGTTATCCCCACCACAATAAGGGCAGCTGATCCTGCTCATCATCATATTCCGCCCCACAGTTTTTTACAGATTATCATTGGTTCGTTTTCCCCCTATTTATAACAATGCTTTCTCAAAAAATAGTAACATACCACCTGCATTACGATTGTTGCAACCACGATGCCGGATAGGAAATAAACAGAAAATACAGTGATCTGTGCTGTGGAAAAAATGCAAAAATCCACAGAACACGCATTCCGACAGTTCCGATAATAGACAATACCATTGGCACTGCGGAATATCCCATTCCACGCAGTGCACCCGGAAAAAGATCCATAATACCGCACAGAAAATATGGAACTGTCGTGATGGATAAAAAATCTCAACACCACATTGGATCACGTCTGCTTCCTCTGTATAAATCTGTAATATTTCCGCTCGAAAAAAATACGCCCCGCATCCTAAAACAAGTGTCGCTTTTCTCCACCGATAAAATCATACAGTCGATCAGTACGCATTCATTCGTTTATACTTTCCAACACCAAAACCCTGACTTGTAAAACTCATACATGCCTGTGTCACAGAATTGATGGAAACATACAAAATCCCAGAATATTGTTTGTCGCTGTGTAACCTGCCATCGCGGTTGAACCGAAAGAATTAACCGACGATTGTAGTAATGCATTAGAAAAATTGATGACGGTACTCTGTATGCCTGCCGGAATTCCCACCTGAAAAATCTGTTTCAGGTAATAGCCTTTCATAGAAAGTTTTGAAAAAAAGTTTATAACTTCCCTCTGTTCTGCAAAGACAGGTCAAAACCAGCACACAGGAAACCATCTGGGAAAACACGGTGGCGATTCCAACTCCCGCAACTCCAAGTCCAAATACAATCACTAATACCATATTTAAGCCTGCGTTGATCACTCCTGCGATGATCAGAAAAATACAATGGTCTTTTTGTGTCACCCACTGCACGGAGAATCGCCGCACCATAATTATACAGCATAAAAAACGGCATTCCCATAAAGTAAATCCGCATATATAAAGCGTCGACAGTCCGATCCATCTTCCGGTGTTCCCATTAATAATGCCCCTTTGGAAAAAAAACAAGCCCAACAAACGCCATGAGAATTCCGCTGATTGGCGCAAGCGTGATGGAGGTATGTACGGTTCTCTGACATTTCCTCCTTGCGTCCGGCAAAAAAAATCTTGCCGCCAAGCACGTTTGCCCCAAGTGAGATTCCAATAAAAGATTGGTAAAAAACATTGATCAGTGCCGTTTGTGGAACCGACTGCGCAAGCGCTTCACTTCCACTGAATCTTCCACAACAATAATGTCCACTGCATTGAACATTAACTGTAAAATGCCAGACAGCATCAATGGCAGTGCAAACGAAACCAGTTTATCCATTATGGAACCGTTGCACATATCAATTTCGTATTTATTACTTTTCAAAAAAAATTGCTCCTCTCTACTTTTTATCTTCCTGTAACTTAAGACCCGGAAGGAATTTGAATGATTAATTTCTGTCCATCTTTTTTCCATCATTGTCAATACTGGAATATGTTTTTCCGCGACTGATGTACGATTGGATATGTCTCAACACATTTCTTCCCATATACTGCCTCCGGCTTCTGTTTTAAAATCCGTTTCAGATTCTCTTTGACTTCGTTTTTCCACTCTTTGCTTGTCCATATTTGCTTCACCGTAAATTCCATCCACTGTAAGCTCTGGGGGCGCATAAAATCCATATGTATCACCGTTGCCTCCTGCATTCCCGGAAGCTGCTTTAACAGCGGATCTATGCAGGAATCCCCTGCCGAGATTTACGATTGTCGGTTTTTCATGATATAACTCCATGCTGATACGGCAGGCTTTCACCGCGTCCTCTAACATTCCCACCGTCATAAGAAATCTCCCTTATGGCGGAAATCCTGCACTCACCAATCCGGTAACCTGTTCCAATTCTTCATTTTCAAGACCAAGCCCTCTGCCGGAAAACTGCATTTGTAATTCATGGAATATTCCTTCTTCTGTGGTTGTATACAGTATCCACCACGATTGGATGGGAATATGACAAATGCAATCTCCGTCTCCGACAACCGCTTCTGACACGGTACAAACTCCGGTAAAATCAGAATCTTTGCATCTTCGCTGTCCCTTTTACCAGATGTAACCGCCTGCCGGTGTTCTTCTAAAAATCTCCCTCCACGCGCCTGTCTGCCCGCTCATTTCCGCGATAACGCTCAAATTTGTTTTCAAGGATCAGGCCTGCAACGCTTACCGCCTGAAAAATGCCTCATCATTTCACCCCTGTGCATCCCAGGTCGGATTGAAATTCCCCAATCAGTGTTGCAAGCTCGTTTTCTCCCCCGTGTTATCATTATGATCCAGCGGCTGCACAAAAGCCTCGTCAAACTCCTCTGCCAGCTCTTCCCCAAGGATCTCTGCACCGACTGCTTCCCACAACAATCCAAACGCGGCGTATGGCACACCGTTTTCCCGGACTCTGCTGTCCCTCTGATGATGGTCATACGCACCTCTTCCAATATCAAACACAATTCCATCGAAATCGTCCGGCACACGATTTCCACGTAAAATCGTAATTTCCGGATTTATATAAAATAAAGTCTTCGCTGAAAACACATCATCCGCATGAAATTTTTCCTCCATGCGTAAATGACCTGGCATCTTTTTTCTTAATCTGCTCCATTAATTCGTTCATTGCAAAATTCTTCTTTCTTTTCTGTGATTATTCTGAAATTTCCTCGATCAAAACTTTTCTGTTTATTACACCTTTTTTTCAATTGCATGACATACACATGAAAATCCAGCGTATCGCTTTGCGGTCAACGGCTCTTCGTGCAGTACCTCCGCATGGATTCCCGCACACTCCAATTCTTTTTCTTTCCGTTTTTTCTGCCGCCCTAAAAAGTTTCCCGATATTTTCATCCTCTTTTTTCGCCAAAAGATCGATTAGGATAAACGGATGTCGCTTTTTTAACCTCTCTGTGATCAGATCCACTACTTTTTGCATGCGCATTCCGATGTAATAAAACTGCAAAGACACCTTGCAACAACAGGATATGGATACCTTTCATAAAAATGTATCCATTTTTTAATTTTTCTGTCACCCACCTGCTCTCTGCCATCTCTTTCATTCAAGGAAAATGCACCATCCGACGGTATCCATGGATTGTCTCGCGGCACAATGTACTGCTTTGAAACCGCCGGATAACAGGTATAATTCAGAGGTGGAAAATAGGCTAACTGCACGAGTTTTCGTTCTTCCTCATTGCAGACAGCCTCACCAAGATACTCATATTTATCCCATAATACCGCAATACGAAATTCCAGTTGCCGCAGATTTTCATAACCTTTTCTCCAAAAATATCACCATAATTATACAGATTTGTTTCCAGCTCCAGCGTTTTTAAAAATAGGACAACACAATCCCCTCCCTCTTCCTGTCGGACAACAACAAGTGCGTAATCATCCCTTATCGCGATAAAAGAGGCCCAATAGCCCCTTCATAATTCTTTTTGTATGGCCTGTTCGTTTTTGCTTCCTTAAAAACAAGAAAGCTTTCTTATCGTGTCATTCATCTGATATACCAGACGAATATCTGTTTTATCCGATTGTTCTTTTGTTCTGTCTGACATCCTGTCTGATCCAATGATTTCCCCGGCTTAACAGCCTTTTTAACATCTCAAATTTCCAGCTGAGAGAGTCTCCTTTTCCTCTCTTGTTAAATACTTTTTTATTCATTATAATCCCCTGGCTTGTCTATATGCGCAGCTTTTTATTGCCCTTGCGCTTTCGTCATGCCGTGAGGGAGGATGAGTCAGCTGTCGTCCGCGATCTGATGACAAATTCTTTTGTATAGCCGTAATCTGCGGAATTTTTTTCTCGTCCAGTTGTTGTATAAAATCCATTTGAAACCATGCGATCAATGATTTTTGCAATCGAAAGTCCTAGTCCGCTTCCACTTCCACTTTTTCTGGATACATCTCCCTTTGTAAATGGTTCAAATAAATGTTCCGCAAGTCGCCCTGAATTCTCCTGCCACTATCTGCTACAACAAGAATATAAATGTATCCATTTTTTCCGTACATGCCAATCTTATATATGCGTACCACTCTCATTGTGCTTCATTGCATTATTCAAAAGATTCGTGATCACTTGAAAACTGGATTGAATCAACGGATACCGAAACCACTTCTTCTGGAATATCAATCTCGAATTCCATCCCTGCATCTTCAAAGTCTGCATAAATGATTTGCAAAGATTTTCACGTAACAGTTCACTCAGATCTGTTTCTTTTTTTCTGTCCAGTGAAAAACCTTCACTGTCTAATTTTACATACTCAAATAATAAATGGATCAGATCGTTCATCCTTGCCGACTTATTCTGTATTGCCTGCAAATACTCAACTGTTTCTCCGGCTCCACCACCATTCCGTCTGCCAGTGCTTTTGCATAACCGTTAACCGTGGTCATCGGCGTTCTGAGATCATGTGCAATGTCTGATAGCATCAGATTTTTTTTTTTACGGTCAAACTCTTTCTGTTCCTCCCTCCTCTCTCTGGATCTGACGGCTTTCTTTAATCGTTATTTTTTTGCAAAAACAAACTGCCCCTAACACATACGGGGTTAACCCCGCCAACACTACTACAAAAGCAACCAGAAAAAGCAGAACTTGCCTTGCCCTGTTTAATTCATAAAAGAAAAATTAGTTTTTCCAGAGGAAACGGTATGCATGGAAATTTTTTGCATTTGTTCCAAAGCCGCCTGTACCATCTCATGAAGCGGTGATGGAAACATTGCATCTTCAATGCTCTAAAGATCAGTAACATTAAAACTGCAGACAGGAAGAAGATCACGCGAACCGAGCAAAGCGGATTTTCTTCCACGCCCGGAAAAATATAGCAGTACGCGTTATAAGACAAATCTGTTGACCAGAAAAGTCAACAGATGTTCTAACTCCAACAACTGCTAATGTTCAATAAATTTTTTGATCAAAAACCACTGTAAATCATTCTGTTTCTTCATTTACTTCTCCAAGCGATATCCCAGACCACGGATTGTCTGAATATAAGCGGAAAGGATTATCATCCAATTTTTTGCCCGCGACTTACTGATGCAGACCATAATGTTATTGTCTGCCACAATATAATCTTCCCCCATCCATGTTCATCTGCTGTTTTTAAAAAGACTTTTTGCCCGGATGCTTCATTAACAGTTCCATGATGCGATATTCGGTCATATGATTTGTCTCCTTTTTCAGAGTACACGCGTCCTGATTCAATACCAGTCGAGGGCAACTAAATTTCCCTCCTGAACCACTTTTTGTTCCAAGAGAATAAAAACGCCCTAATGTTAAATTCGCTGGCAACTGCCTCTAAGGTTAACGTTTTTGCCAGATAATCGTCTGCTCCCAGATTTAATCCCAGGATTTTTTCAATCTGCGTCCTTCACGCCGACAAAATGATCACTGGAATATTACTCTTTTGCGAATCTCTTTGCGCAATACATGATAGTTGCCTGGTTTCGGCATCATAATAAAAATACATAATGCCGGGCTGCTCTTGCCCCAATACACCGAGCGCCCGCTGTCCGTCCTCCGCTTTGCTATTACGATGATAGTTTTCATTTTCAGATAAAGCCGGAGAAGATTTCTGATCTCCGGCTCATCATCTGCGATCAAGATTTTGTAATCCATCCGTAGTTGTTGTTCCCTAATAATCCGTTCTGTCCTCAAACGGCTGATCGATATTTCTGATTTTCAAATCTATTCGGCATCTCTGTTGTCTGCTGATTCATTGCAGTATTCTGCTGGTAAGGTGCCGGATTCTGAATCTGCTGATACGGAGTTCTGTATCTTAAAAGCTTCATATAATGCGGCATGTGTTCCATCTTTGTATGCTGCACATAAAAGATTCCCAGGATTCCCATTGTCATTCCAGATAAAATATCCCATCCAATGAATGATAAATCCAAAACAAATGCATTCCATTTCTGTCCCTGCATCATTCTCTTACTCTCTGCAAATGCCTCCTCTTTTTGTCATCTGTGGATTGTCTGCCAGCAAATATGGGATCATCTGGTATTCATATGACTTTACAATGCCAGGAATAATAAAAAAAGCATTGACCACAAAACAGTATACAGATCACGGAAAAACATTGTCTTTGCAATATTTTTATAATTGTTATCAAATGCGTATCCGGCATTTCCCACTAAAGCTGCCTCATTGAGGTTTCTTAAATAGAAACGTTTACATCCCACTTCAATGGATTAAAAATAAATGCATCAAAAAGATTGTAACAGTCATAATGATCACAAATACAATCATGAAGATCACAACAAAAATGACTCCTGCAAAAGAAGTGCTTTAAGGATCTAGCCATATCATAGACATCATTCATCCCATACCATGCCGTATCTGCGTCATAAAATCATCATAGAAAGTCCTCGAGGTAATATCACTTCCGTCACTTCCTAAAGCTGATGACATAGCCGAACCTGCACTTCTGCGCCACTGCCGCCTCCTATCAAAAGCGCTAGCAGTAAACTGGATCAGCACACTTCTCCTTAATAGTTTTTAGAAATGCAACTTTGTTTGTTTTAATTCCGCCTCGTCCACATATTATTTTTCCTCCTCTTATCTTTGATGATTATCTAACATCGTAAATCTTACTTCTTTCTCCAACTCGAATAACCTTAAGGTTACCTAATTCATTGTTTCCAGTAATTTATCTTTATTATACCATCTTATGGAATTTTCCGCATTAAAAGGATTCATAAAAATCTGCATATATAAAAATAGCCCTAAACCCTTGATTTTTTTCAAGAATTTAAGACTATTTAGCATACGTGCGCGAGAAGATTCGAACTCCCGACACCTTTGTAGCCAAGCG
>VOFJ01001454.1_pt1 | contig 15342 bp, 30 predicted proteins | sample 5384081 | NCBI WGS metagenome assembly VOFJ01 (sample SAMN12384729, study PRJNA508395) | human gut metagenome | isolation source: healthy gut I | host: Homo sapiens
TTGAAGTTACGTATTGCTGTACTGCTCATATGGGTTCGCAGAGTGGAAAAAGACAGATTGTGGAAGCTGGGAGAGAAAGCAAACGTTCCATTTCTTGTGCTGTTTGCAATTGTGATCTGGGGCGCAGCTCAGATTTTAAACACACCAATGATTGTGGTATATCGCTTTGGTATCTATGGGGTTGGATTTTTTGTGGGATATTTTGTTTTGTCCCATGATGAAGTGATGGATCGTCTGGAAAAATGCTGGCGCCGCTTGCGGTGTGCCGTAATTTTAGCGGCGTGCATTTACAGTGTTATACTGGGGCAGACCATACGCCGAGCATTCGGTTTTAGACACACCGCTATGCGAGCCTGTTTGCATGGATTGCGGTTATTGCAGCTTTGGCTTTCATGAAAAAATGGGGAATATTTCCAACACATTTACAAGATGGATGGCAGCGAAATCCTGGGGACTTTATTTATTTCATTACCTCTTTATTGCGATGACAGCATACTACCTGGGACCATGTATACAAAATTTCCGGCAGTGCTTCTTTATTTTTTTGTGGCAGCTGCGGGATTTGCCGGTGCATATCTGGCCAATGAGATCATCCGCCGTATTCCGGTGCTCCGGTGGATCGTCTGTGGAATTGGAGGAAAAAGAAAAAATAATGTTTGCAGACAATCTCATTCAGCTTCGGAAATTAAATCATATGTCGCAGGATGAACTGGCAGATCAGATTGGTGTGTCCAGACAGACACTCTCGAAATATGAGACAGGGGAATCCCTGCCGGATATCGAAAAGTGCAAAAGGCTTGCAGATGTCTTTGGCGTGACGGTGGATGACCTGATCAATTATGAAAAAAAGGATTCTCTTGGGTTGGAAGTCCCACCGAAAGGAAAACACATTTTTGGCATGGTAAAAGTAGGCGAGAAAGGTCAGATTGTGATTCCGGCAAAAGCCAGAAAAATATTTGACATCAGGCCCGGAGACAATCTCATTGTGTTAGGTGATGAGGGGCAGGGCATTGCGCTGATCAAGGAAAAAGGACTGCTTGATCTTCTGAAAGCCGCAAAGGGAAGAACATTAAAAAACTTCCCACATATCGCAGGAAAACCGGATATGTGGGAAGTTTTTTAATGTGTTTTGCGGTTGATATAATTGGTCTTATATTTGGAGTAAATAATTTTCTGGCTGCTAGAGTCCATAGTATCCGGAAAGCATGTAGCTGAATGCAACGGCAAGCAAAAAGTAAGGCATGCCGTCATAGCCGAACAACTCAAAGCTGATGAGCAGGGCAGTGATCGGGCAGTTTGTCACACCACAGAAAACTGCAGCCATGCCGACTGCCGTACAGAGGGTCGGTGAAAAGCCTGACAGGTTTCCAAACAGACAGCCAAATGCCGCTCCGGTAAAAAACGATGGAACAATCTCGCCACCTTTAAATCCGGCACCTAATGTTAAAGCAGTAAAGAGCATTTTCATAAAAAAGGCTTCCGGGCGACCGTACCGTCAATACACTGTTCAATGATATTGATTCCCCGTACCGTTATAATTCTGGTTGCCCCAAGCAGCGTTAAAATGAGTACGAAACATCCACCGGCGAAAAATGCGCACATAAGGATTTTTGAAAAACTTCTTATAAAGGTGTTCTGACTGATGCAAGCATGACACAGAAAATAATGCTGACACCGGCACATAGAATCGCAAGGACAGAGATTTTTACAGCACTTGTGATCTTAAAAGCAGGAATCTGGCCGATCAGGAACATTTCCTGTGAGACACCAAAGAATTCTGCAACAGCATGTGCGACCAGTGAGGAGATCACGCACGGGACTAACGCCGCATAATACATAACGCCGACACTGACAACTTCCATGGAAAAGACAGCCGCAGCCATCGGTGTGCCAAACAATGCAGAGAATGCGGCGCTCATGCCGCACATGATCATAATGTGTTTGTCTTTTTTCATCAAAGCGGAACAGTTTTCCAAGACCGTTTCCGATACTTCCACCGAGCTGTAACGCAAAGCACCTTCACGTCGGCAGAACCACCAAACAGGTGGGTGATGAGTGTGGAGATAAAAATCAGCGGAGCCATGCGAAGCGGCAGATCTTCATCGGAATGTATCGCAGATAATACAAGGTTGGTTCCGGTATCTTTTTCATCATGAAGCAGGCGGTAACATCCGACGATCAGGATACCACTCACCGGGAGCAGAAAAAATAAGCCACGGGTTTTTGGTTCTGGTCAGTGTGACCACATACATGCCGAAATAGAAGAGTGTGCCAACACCCCCGACAAGCAGTCCGGAGACGATGGAGAAAAGCACCCATTTGGCAGAGGTTTTTATTCGTTTGAAATCATGTTGTAATTTATGACAGATCAGTTCTTTCATATGTTCTTTCCACTTTCCCTTTGATCAGAATGAAACGGCAGTGCCCGGATTTCATTTCCATAATATTATAGTAGCATTTCAAAAAATCTTTTCAATGTAAAACATCATTGCATTCTAATTTTTATGAAATAAAAGCGGCAGGGCAGAAAGTAATACTTTGAGCAAATTTCCACCAGAAAAAAAGAAAAATAAGAAAAAAGCATCTTGCTGATATACAATTTGCACAAAAAACAAAAACAAAAATTATGAAATATAGAGAAGATAACGATTCAGTATTGCTTTTTTATGAAAAAAGAATATAATTCAATTATCAACTGAAAACGTTACCGAAAACAATACCGAAAAATGTTACCGGGAACATTTCAGCGAAGTGGCAGAGTGCCAGAACAATCATTGCACAATACAGATGTGCAGAAAGTATACGGAGGAAACGACATGAAGAGAAAAGTTTTATCAGTAATGCTTGCTACAGCAATGACAGCAACTCTATTTGCAGGATGCGGCAGTGATGCTTCCAATGCAGACAGTGCAAACAGTGCAGATGCAACAGCAAGTACAACAGAAGCAGGAGATGTGAAAACAGATGCAAGGCAGCATCAGGAAGTGGTTCCGTTTATTATCCTGAACTTTTAAACCGGAACAGGATCAGCAGTGGCAGGATCTGGCACAAAATACACAGCAGAGACCGGAACAGAGGTTACAGTTATCACGGCTGCAGATGGTACATATGAGCAGACATTAAAATCAGAGATGGCAAAATCAGAAGCACCAACCTTATTCCAGGTAAACGGACCTGTAGGAGGACTTGCAAACTGGAAAGATTATTGCATGGATCTTTCAGGCAGTGAGTTATATTCACATCTGACAAGTGATGATTTTGTATTAAAAGATGGAAACGCAGTACAGGGTATCGCTTATGTTATCGAGACTTACGGTATCATTTACAATAAGACAATCTTAAATGACTACTGCACAATGGACAACGCAGTGATTTCTTCTGTTGATGAGATCAACAACTTTGCGACATTAAAAAGCAGTTGCAGATGATATCCAGTCCAGATTAGATGAGATTAATGATAAGTTTGGATACGATCTTCAGGGAGCATTTACTTCCGCAGGTATGGATGGATCATCTGACTGGAGATTTAAAACTCATTTGGCAAATCTTCCAATTTACTATGAATACAAAGACAAAGGAATTAATTCTACAGATGCAATAGAAGGAACATACCTTGACAATTACAAACAGATCTGGGATTTATACATTACAGATTCCACCTGTGATCCGGGAATGCTCTCATCTAAGACAGGTGATGAAGCAGAATCTGAATTCGGTATGGAAGAGGCAGTATTCTACCAGAATGGTACATGGGAGTATGGTAACCTCACAAATGAAGAGAATGGTTATCTTGTAACCGCTGAAGACATGAGCATGATGCCAATCTATATTGGTGTTGAGGGAGAAGAGAATCAGGGACTCTGCACAGGTTCTGAGAACTACTGGTGTGTAAACAGCAAAGCTTCTGCAGAAGATCAGCAGGCAACACTTGATTTCCTGAACTGGGTTATCACATCTGACGCAGGACGTGAATCCATGGCTCATGAAATGGGATTTACAACACCATTTGATACATTCACAGGCGAATATGAAGCAGACAATGTATTTATCCAGGCTTCTAACCAGTACATCGCTGATGGTAAATACTCTGTAACATGGAACTTCTCTACTATTCCATCTGAGACATGGAAAGACGGTGTAGGTTCTGCATTATTAGAGTACGCACAGGGAACAGGTGACTGGGACGGCGTTGTCAGTGCATTCGTTGACGGATGGGCTACTGAGTATGCGACGCAAACAAATAAAAAGTAATGATGAAGTAACATGGAAAGGGTGTGTGGCCTGCCACTCACCCTTTCAGATTATTAAGGTTTTATGAGAGGATGGAAATTATGGAGAAAGCAATCAAAAAAATATTTTCCTGTTTTTGCACTCCCGACTTTAGTGGCATTTACAATCGGTTTTATAATTCCTTTTATTATGGGTATCTATTTATCGTTTTGTGAATTTACAACCGTTACAGATGCAAAATTTGTAGGATTAAAAAAATTATCTGCGCGTGTTCAGTGATCCGACATTTGTGCATGCATTATGGTTCACTGCATTATTCACCATTGTATCAGTGCTGACGATCAATGTTTTTGCATTTGTAATCGCGATGCTTTTTAACAAAGGGAATTAGGGGAACGAACCTCTTCCGTACAGTTTTTTATGCCAAACCTTCATCGGTGGTATCGTGCTTAGGTTATATCTGGCAGATCCTGCTGAATGGAATCTTAGGTCATTTTGGAAGAACACTTACTTATTCTTCTTCCTATGGATTCTGGGGATTGATCATTTTAATGAACTGGCAGCAGGTCGGTTATATGATGATCATTTATATCGCCGGTATCCAGAATATTCCGGGCGAGCTGATCGAGGCGGCAAAATGGACGGGGCGTCCGACTGGCAGTTATTGAAGAGTGTTACGATTCCAATGGTAATGCCATCCATCACGATCTGTACATTCTTAACACTGACGAACTCTTTCAAACTGTTCGATCAGAACCTGGCATTGACAGCAGGAGAGCCTGTCCAATAGTTCGCAGATGCTTGCGCTTAACATCTTTGAGACATTCTATGGAAGAACCGGTTGGGAAGGTGTCGGTCAGGCGAAAGCGGTGATCTTCTTTATCATAGTGGCAGTTATCGCACTGGCACAGAACCGTCTGACCAGAAGTAAGGAGGTACAGCAGTAATGGCAAAGAAACAGTAAAAGAAAATAATGAGGTAAGTGCTGTAAGAAGATCAAAACACGGAGGAGTGCTGACCGTATTTTTTTCAGTCTGCTGACCGTTTTTATCTGTATCCGATTTTTCTGGTGCTGATCAATTCCTTCAAGAAAAAAGGATTTATCACAAAAAATGCATTTGCACTGCCGGATGAGAGATCCTTTACCGGATTGTCAAATTTCATCGGGGTATTGCAAAAAACAAACTTTTTTCAGGCATTTGGCTACTCGGTGCTCATCACCGTTGGCTCTGTTGCAGTGATCATCTTATGCACCTCCATGTGCGCATGGTACATTACGAGAGTACATAATAAAGTGAACTCCACGATCTACATGTTATGCCTGTTTTCCATGATCGTGCCGTTCCAGATGGTTATGTTCTCCCTGTCAAAGCTGGCGAATATGATGCATCTGAGCAATCCCATCGGTATTATTCTGGTATACCTCGGATTCGGAGCAGGACTTGCGGTGTTTATGTTCTGCGGCTTTGTAAAGAGTATTCCGCTTGAGATTGAGGAGGCGGCAATGATTGATGGGTGTACTCCGCTCCAGACCTTTTTCCAGGTGGTATTCCCGATTATGAAGGCGACTACGATCACGGTGGCAATTCTGCAGGCAATGTGGATCTGGAACGACTATCTGCTGCCTTATCTGGTGCTGGATCTGAAAAAATACAAGACGATTCCAATCGTCATTCAGTACTTAAAAGGTGGTTATGGAGCAGTAGACTGGGGTACGATGATGGCAATGCTTGTACTTGCAATTGTTCCAATTGTAGTTTTCTATGTGGCTTGTCAGAAATATATTATTGAAGGAGTAGTTGCAGGAGCGGTCAAAGGCTGATATTACAGTAGAAGATTGTAAAAAATACATGTTTTACGAAAAAAACGAAAAAAACAGTAGACAGGAAAGAAAAATATGGTTACGATAAAGGATATAGCCAGGGAATCAGGATATTCCATCAGCACGGTTTCAGAGTCCTGAATCATAGAAATGATGTCAGTCCCGATGCAAAAGAAAAAATCGAAGAAGTAGTTGAAAAATTTCATTTTGTTCCGAATAATAATGCGAAGCATTTGAAGCAGAGCAATACGAAAACAATTGTTGTATTAGTCAAAGGTATTTCCAATATGCTGTTCTCCAACATTGTGGAGGAGATCCAGCAGATGATCGGAAGGACTGACTATACACTGGTTGTTTCCTACATTGACGAGGACGACAATGAGGTGGAACAGGCATTACAGCTCTGCAGGGAGCGAAAGCCGTTAGGACTTCTGTTTTTTAGGTGGTAACCCGGAATTTTTAAACAGGGATTTGCAAAGGTGGATGTGCCGAGTGTGCTTGTGACAAACCGGGCAAATAATCTTCCATTTGAGAACCTTTCCAGTGTTGCAACAGATGATATTGCCGCAGGAAAGTGTGCTGTGGATGCTTTGCTTGAAGCAGGACATGACAAGATTGGTATTATCGGTGGTGATCCGGTAAAATCATACACCAGCCACCAGAGATATTTAGGATGTAAGGAAAGCTTTGCAGAACATGGTAAGGAAATGGATCTTGAAGTCTGCTATGAGAAAGCAAGATTCTCATTTGACAGTGCTTACCGGGCGATGAAACGTCTGGTGGAAAAGTATCCTGATCTGACAGCAGTATTTGCAATGTCAGATGTGATGGCTATCGGCGCGATCCGTGCAGCTGCGCGATATGGATTATCGTGTACCGGAAGATATTTCTGTGATTGGTTTTGATGGCACCGTATTAGCAGAATATTATAATCCGGAAACTCGCCACGATCAGACAGCAGTATCAGACACTTGCAGTGAGAAGTGTGGAGATACTGTTTGGGCAGATCGAACTGAAGAAAGAGCCGATTTATGAGGTGGTTCCGTTTGAGTTCGCAAGTGGGGAGAGTATAAAGAATTTGAAATAGGAGTTTTTGAACTCAATTAGGAGGAATTATTGTTATGAGAAGCAGCTGGTGTTTTAATGCACATTTCATCCCTGCCATCCCCTTATGGAATTGGTACAATGGGAAAAGAGGCAAGAAAGTTCGTAGATTTTCTTGATAAATCAGGTCAGAAATACTGGCAGATCCTTCCAATCTGTCCGACCAGCTATGGTGATTCACCATATCAGTCATTTTCCAGTTTTGCAGGAAATCCTTATTTTATCGATCTTGAGATTTTATGCAGGGAAAAACTGTTAAAAAAAGCAGAGTGTGAATCTTTTCCATGGGGTAACAGCAATCCTCATTATGTAGACTATGGGGTTATGTACAATTCCCGCTATGCATTACTGAAAAAAAGCCTATGTACGTTTCATGAAAAAACAGCCGGAGGATTTTGCATCTTTCTGTGAGAAAGAAGCAGAATGGCTCGAGGATTATGCACTGTTTATGGCATTAAAAGATGCCCATGGCGGAATTGCATGGTTTGAATGGGAAAAAGAATTAAAGACAAAGAGAACAGAAAGCATTGTCAGAAGCAAAAAAAAGAAACTTATGCAGATGACATTCTGTTTTACAAAATGCTCCAGTATCTGTTCTTTAAACAGTGGTGGGCGTTGAAGGAATATGTAAATGAAAAAGGCATTGAGATCATCGGAGATGTTCCAATTTATGTTGCAGGAGATTCTGCGGATGTATGGGCTAATCCGGCTCAGTTCTATCTTGGATGAGAACTTAGATCCAATCGATGTTGCAGGATGTCCGCCGGATGCATTCTCCGCAGATGGACAGCTTTGGGGAAATCCGCTGTTCCGCTGGGATGAGATGAAAAAAAAAAAGACGGTTATAGCTGGTGGACAAAACGGATCAAAGCAATGTCAAAATTATATGATATTGTACGTATCGATCATTTCCGTGGATTTGATTCTCTTATATGCGATTCCTGGAACAGACGACACGGCACGTAATGGTGAGTGGAGAGAAGGGTCCTGGAATGGATCTGTTTCATGCATTGGAGAAGAAGCTTGGCAAGTTAAATATCATTGTGGAGGATCTTGGATTCCTGACACCTTCTGTATTGAAGCTTGTAAAAGATTCCGGTTTCCCGGGTATGAAAGTCATACAGTTTGCGTTTGACTCGAGAGAGGGAAGCGATTATTTGCCACATAACTACCCGACACACTGTGTTGTATACACAGGAACACGACAATGATACGATCCTTGGCTGGATGAATACAGCACCGAAGGCAAGTGTAAAATTTGCAAAAAGAGTACTTAAACCTCACAAAAGAGGAAGGCTATAACTGGGGCATGATGCGTGGTGCATGGGCTTTCCGTCGGTGATCTCGCAATCGTTCCGATGCAGGATATCATCGGTGTCGGTTCTGAGGGACGTATGAATACGCCATCCACCTTAGGCGGCAACTGGGAGTGGAGAGCAACCGCAGACCAGATTGACAACAAACTTGCAAAACGCCTTTATAAATACATGCAAAATGTACGGACGTGTAAGGAAAGATGTGAAGGAAGAAGCCAAAGAAGAAGCTAAAGAAGAAGCGTAGATAATAAAAAAGTAAATTGTAGAAAGAAAAGTCGCACAGACAACTGTGATTTCCTTTGTGAGCTCTGCGAGCAGGAACATCACTGTTGTCTGTGTGACTTTTCTTTTGCCAAAACTTGAATATCTACGCTTCCCAATGGCTTGTAAAAATGGAGAAAACCATCTATAATAAGTAGGCTGTGGTATATCCACGGAATACGTGAGAGAAGAAAGGTTTTACATATGCTGATCGAGAAATTTTTAAAACAGGCAAAAGAAGAGATTATCATGGATACCGTGTTATCCGATGAGTTTATGGATAAAGTGCAGGACAATTTTGCACCGATCGAGAGTCTGATGGCATACTACCGGTGTGCGATCATGGAAGTGGAGACAAAGTTCAATGTTTTTGAATGAGCAGTTTTCCCTGCAATATGACAGAAACCGATCGAGTCCATTAAGGCGAGAGTGAAATCGTTTGACAGTATTTTTTAAAGAAAGTGAAGCGGAAACAGATTCCGTTTTCACTGGAATCCATAGAGGAAAATATCAACGATATCGCAGGGGGTTCCGCGTGATCTGTTCATTTCAGGAAGATATTTATATGCTGGCGGATTGTCTCTTTGCGCAGCAGGACGATGTCAGACTGATCGAGCGGAAAGATTATATTAAAAACCCGAAGCCGGGTGGATACCGCAGTCTGCATCTGATCATCGAAGTGCCGATTTTCCTTGAAAAAAAAAACGTCCGATGAAGGTGGAAGTCCAGCTTCGGACGATCGCAATGGATTTCTGGGCAAGTCTGGAGCATAAATTACGTTATAAGAAGAACATTCCGGAAAGCGAGGCAGAGTATCTGGCAAAAGAACTGGTGGAGTGTGCCGGCATCAGTGCATCCCTGGATCAGAGAATGGAAGCTATCCGTGACCGGATGGAAGCTGCACAGGAGAAGATATCATGACAACACAGGAAAAGAACGGGATCACAGAGGGAGTGATCTGGAAACAGCTGTTGATTTTCTTCTTTTCCGATTCTGGTGGGAAGTTTTTTTTTCAGCAGTTATATAATACGGTGGATTCTGTCATTGTGGGACAGTTTGTCGGAAAAAGAAGCACTGTCGAGTGTCGGCGGCTCTGCCGGGCAGATCATAAGCCTTGTGGTAGGGTTTTTCACAGGCGTGTCCACGGGAGCTACCGTTATTATCTCACAGTATTTTGGTGCCGAAAAAAAAGAGGAGATAGAAGAAGAGTCTCTTCACACCGCTTACGCATTTGCACTTGTGGGAGGACTTGTGCTCGGAATTGCCGGGATCGTGTTTGCACCGCAGATGTTACGCTGGATGAACACACCGGAGGAACTGATCGCAGAATCGGTACTGTACGTGCGGGTGTATTTTTCAGGACTGATTTTTTATTTTCATTTACAATATGGGTGCCTTTGCGATTTTAAGGGCAGTCGGGGATTCGAAAAAGACCATTATATTATCTGATCGTCTGCAGTGTGGTAAATATTATATTGGATCTTTTACTCATTCTGGTCATCCCATTAGGCGTTTTAGGTGCGGCCATTGCCACCCTGATCGCTCAGGCAGTCAGTGCTGTTTTGGTGACAGTTACACTGATGTACCGCACGGAGGGCATGAAACTGTGTCTCTCACAGATCCGCATGTACAAAAGAATGCTGCAGAGTATTTTTTAAAAATAGGTCTTCCGGCGGGATTTGATGCAATCATGTACAGTATTTCGAATATTATCGTGCAGGTGTCCATCAATAATTTTGGAGTGGACACGATGGCGGCATGGACGGCTTATTCCAAAATTGATTTTATTTTCTGGATGATCAACAGTGCATTCGGAATTTCTGTTATGACATTTGTAGGACAAAACTATGGAGCAGGGAAATGGGACCGCATCCGGGAGAGGTACAAAAAATCTGTCTTGGCATGGCACTGATATCGGCGGTTTCTGTGAGTATCATCTTAATGTCTGCAGAGAGATTTCTGTTTGGAATCTTTGTCAATGATGCGGGCGTGGTAGAGATCGGTATCCGCATGATGAATGTGATCGCACCGGCGTACTTATTATTTGCCTTTATCGAAGTGTTTGTTTTCCGGGGCACTGCGTGCACAGGGAGCAGTGGTAGTCTCCACGCTGATCACGATGGTTGGCATCTGTGTGCTCCGTATGATCTGGGTGACACTTGTGGCAGCTCACGGAACCTTAGAGCAGGTCATCATCTGCTATCCGATCACATGGGCGGCAGGTGCGCTTGCGATGAGCATCTATTACATTTACAAGCAGAGAAAAATATTTCAGGCAAGATAGCCACTAAAATACGTGAAGATATAAGAGAAACCTATTTATTTTGATAATGAACAGGTTTCTTTTCTCATTATTGCGAAACTCATAAAAAGTAAATTAAATTGTGAAAAATCGACAAAAGCTTGAGAAAACACTGGAGAGCGGTCGGTTCTTAGAAGGCAGGTGCGACAATAGTCGTGACTGGCTTCTTAGTACCGTTACCAGCGACACGTAGCGAAAGCGTGTTTTCGAAAATTTTGTTGATTTTTCACAATTTGACATAGCATGAGAAGAGTTTCGCCCCCAAAATGAAAAAAAAGATACAAGAATTCTATTGACAGATATATAAATGACTGATAATATAAACATATGAACAGATATTCATATAACACGGAGGTGAAATGATTGGCAATTAATGATGTAGAACACTGTGAAAAACGTGCGAGATCCACGAGGATAAGATCAAACAGGTGAGTGAGCACATGCCGGACGAAGATGAACTGTACGATCTGGCAGAACTGTTTAAAATATTCGGTGATTCAACCAGAATCCGGATTTTGTATGTGTTGTTTGAGTCAGAAGTGTGTGTCTGTGATCTTGCGGAAATGCTTCATATGAACCAGTCAGCGATTTCCCATCAGCTTAAAATATTAAAGCAGGCGAAGCTTGTAAACCGGCAGAAGAGAAGGCAAATCCGTGATTTATTCGCTGGCAGATGAACATGTGCGCACGATCATCGATCAGGGAAGAGAACATATTGAAGAATAAGAAAATGGAGGAATGGATCATGAAGAAAAAAATTTAAATTAGAAGACCTTGACTGTGCAAACTGCGCAAAAAAAAATGGAAGATGCGATCAAAAAAATCCCGGGTGTCAACGATGCAAGCGTAAGCTTTATGACACAGAAAATGAGCATTGATGCAGAGGATGCAAAAATTCGACGAGATTATGAAAGAAGTCGTTGCTGTTTGTGCAAAGGTTGAGCCGGACTGCAAAAATCTTATTTTAATGAATCAATGGTCTGCTGCGTGATGCAGCAGCCCATTTCTATCCCAAGGAGAGTAATTTGTGCCTGCGGCATAAAGTCTGCAGGTTACAGAAAGGCATGGTAAATAATATGACAAAGAAACAGAAAAAGATGCTTTACCGCATCATTGTCACATTTCTGCTGTTTGCAGTCCTGATGGTCTGTGAACACACGGGAGGGATGGACGGATGGAACAAAATTGTGTTATTTGTGATTTATCTGGTTCCGTATCTGGTCATTGGTTATGATATTGTATACAAGGCGGCACGAAACATCAGCCACGGACAGGTGTTTGATGAGAATTTCCTTATGATGGTGGCGACGTTTGGCGCGTTTGGCGTGAAGGAATACTCGGAAGCAGTTGCGGTTATGCTGTTTTACCAGGTGGGTGAGCTGTTCCAGGGCTATGCGGTCGGCAAGTCCAGACAGTCGATCTCAGCGATGATGGACATCTGTCCGGGTATGCCAACATTGAGGAGGACGGTCAGCTGACGCAGGTCGACCCGGATGATGTGGAGGTCGGCAGCGTGATCGTGGTAAAACCGGGCGAGCGTATTCCGCTGGACGGCATTGTGCTGGAAGGGGAGTCCTTCATTGATACAGCGGCGCTGACCGGAGAATCGGTTCCGCGCAAGGCTGCAGCCGGAGATGAGATCATCAGCGGCTGTGTCAACGGAAGCGGTACGCTGAAAGTACAGACGACCAAGGAGTTCGATGACTCCACCGTTGCAAAGATTCTGGAACTTGTGGAAAACGCGAGCAGCAAAAAAGCGCGCGTGGAAAACTTTATCACGCGTTTTGCAAAATACTATACGCCGGTTGTCACAATCGGTGCGGTGATTCTGGCAATTCTGCCGCCGCTCATTCTCGGCGGAGGATGGAGCGACTGGATTCAGAGAGCCTGCATTTTCCTTGTTATCTCCTGCCCGTGTGCGCTTGTGATCTCTGTGCCGCTGGGATTCTTTGGCGGAATCGGCGCGGCGTCGAAGGTGGGCGTACTTGTAAAAGGAAGCAATTATCTTGAAGCTGTAGCTGAGATGACAACGATTGTCTTTGACAAGACGGGTACGCTGACGAAGGGCGAATTCAAGGTTTCTGAGATTCTGCCGGCTGAGGGAAGCAAAGAGGAACTTTTAGAGATTGCGGCGCTCGGCGAGGGGTACTCGAATCATCCGATTGCGGCATCCATCCGGGAAGCCTATGGAAAAGAACTTGACATGAACCGTATCACAGACGCCGAGGAAGTGGCTGGACACGGAATCAGTGTCAGAATCGACGGAAGAAATGTGCTCATCGGTAATGAGAAGCTGATGAAAGAAAAAGCAATTTTCTATGAGCCGTGCAAGAGCATCGGAACCGTTGTCTATGTGGCAGGAGAAGGAAAATTCCTCGGAAGCATTGTGATTGCCGATACGGTAAAGGACGGAGCAAAAGAGGCGATCGCCTCCATGAAGAAAGTGGGCGTGAAGAAAATGTGTCATGCTGACCGGCGACAGAAAAGAAGCGGCAGAGGGAATCGCTGCGGAACTCGGCATCGACGAGGTGCATGCAGAACTGCTCCCGCAGGATAAGGTGTCACAGGTGGAGCGTCTGTTAAAAGAAGAGAACGAGAAAGAAAAGCTGGCATTTGTCGGTGACGGTATCAACGATGCGCCGGTGCTCACCAGAGCGGATATCGGCATTGCAATGGGAAGTATGGGCTCTGACGCGGCGATTGAGGCGGCAGATGTGGTCCTGATGGACGACGACATCCGGAAGATTGCATCGATCGTGCGGATTTCCAGAAAGACACTCGGCATTGTAAAGCAGAACATCGTCTTTGCACTGGCGGTCAAAGCGATCGTGCTGGTTCTCGGTGCGTTTGGTGTGGCGAACATGTGGGAAGCAGTGTTTGCAGATGTCGGAGTATCTGTCATTGCGATCTTAAATTCCATGCGCGCACTAAAGACGGGTAGAAATAAAAATTATAGAACCTATGAACGAAAAAGAGGGACTGGCGCTTGAAGCGGATGGTCCCTTTGTCGTGAGAAGTAATATATAAGAAAGACATCCTCTTCGATTTCTGATGGAATGCATCTGGAAATTCGGTTCAAAAAATGTGGAATTTCTAACCAGCCGAATGTTTGCATCTTCGATGATCCGTGTCTTTCCAAGTTTGGAGCACTCCGCGGGTCATGTCCGCATCCCGGAGACAATTTGTAGGACTTTTTTTGTGCGTGTCCCTTATGGCACACCTCTGAACAAAACATAACCGCGCGAAGCCGCTGTCTGAGGCGGTATCTGCCCTATTTTCAATAGCAGATGCCGGCGAGTTCGGTTCGCGCGGTTTTATATTGTCTGTGAAGAGGTGCCATTAGGGACACCAGAAAGTCCGCCCATTGTCTCCGGTGTGTCGGACATGCACCCGCCGGATTGTCCAAGCGTGGAAGAGACACGGAATCCGATGCAAACATTCAGCCGGAAGAAATGCTCACATTTTTCTCAAACGAATATTCCATCTGCATTTCCATCAGAAATCGGTAGGATGTGCTTTTTTCCTATTCCTTCTCACGTCAAAAGGGGCTGCCCGTTTCAAGCGACTGCCCCTCTTTTTCGGCTCATAGGAAAATGCTTCCTATACAGCAAAAAACTGATATAATAGACAAAGAGCAATACAGGGTGTTACTTGAAGAGGAGTTCTGTGAGACACCGGAGGGAGAAAGAATGATTGTATGTAATAACTGCGGTGCGTCATATGCAGACGATGCACCGCGCTGTCCATACTGTGGTGGCGACAACTTTGAAAAATCTGTGCAGGTGCACGAGGATACGATCAATGACTTAAAAAGAGAGAAGCAGCAGTGGGAGGAGAAGCCCCAGCGGGTGGCGAAAGCAGGGATGTCTATGGTGGCGAAGGTTCTGATTACTGTGATTGTGGCGGGACTTTTGATCAGTGCCGGTATATATGTGGCCATGCGTATTCAATACGGTTGCTTCGGATAACAGAGAGCAGGCAGTACTCGAAAAGCTGGAGAAGATGTATCAGCAGCAGGACTACAGCGGAATCTGTACTTATATGAAAAAGCACAATACATTGTATGGTGAAGCATTTCGCAAGTACCGGCTGGTAGAGACACTGGAAAACGATACAAAGGATTATCTGATAACACCTGAGGGGAGAGTATCTGGAGAGAATTATCCGTGAGAAAAAACCAACTGGACTGAGCGATGTGAGCTATATCATAGATGCACTTATTGTCTGCCAGAAAAGTGAAGCAGCTGATTATAAATATGAAGAACAGGAGGCAGTCGCTTATTACCGGGAGTATTTGCAGATGTGTG